>Ga0265300_10002342_pt1 | contig 16511 bp, 10 predicted proteins | sample AusTroGonzalo_MG_FD_193482 | JGI IMG/M metagenome (GOLD analysis project Ga0265300, IMG submission 193482) | Bovine rumen microbial communities from tropical cattle in Woodstock, Queensland, Australia - Gonzalo_03 | ecosystem: Host-associated > Mammals > Digestive system > Stomach > Rumen ...
GATTGTGGTTACCATCTGCAAGGGGTGGGTGTGGTTTCGGGTTACGATTCTACGGTGGAGAGTGCAGTTACAAAACTCATGTTCCTGCAGTCGCACTACGATGATCCCCAGATAGTTCGCGACATGATGAACCGCAGCATTCGTGGCGAGATTTCCATAAAATTCTAACGCTCGACAATAAAAACAAGCTTTTATTGTGCTCGCTTAACCAAATTTTTCCATCCTAAACTCCTGAACTAAAGACTAAAAAGGATGCCGAGCGCATTCTTTTTTTATGCTGTTTTGTTAATTATTATGAATTATGAATTGTGAATTATAAATTATTTCGTAACTTTGCAGGCCAAAATTAAATTGAAGGATTGAAAGATTGAATAATTGAAGTAAAATTGTCAATAGGAACAAATAGATGAATATTACATTAGAAAACATTGATGCGGTAAATGCCGTCATCACAGCAGAAATTGCTCCTGCTGATTACGAAGAAAAGGTTAAGGCAGCAATCAAGGATTTCCGTAAGAAGGTGAATATGCCAGGTTTCCGTCGTGGTATGGTGCCTGAGGGTTTGGTGAAGAAGCAGTATGGCCCTTCAATCCTTGGTGAAGAAGTGAACAAATTGTTGCAGGAAGGTCTCTACAACTATATCCGTGAGAATAAGGTGAACATGCTTGGCGAACCTCTCCCAAATGAGGCGAACAACGATATCATGTTGGTTGAAGGAAATACGTTCACATTTAAGTTTGACCTCGCCATCGCTCCTGAAATCAAGATTTCGCTCACGAAGAAGGACAAGGTGGACTTCTATAATGTCACAGTAAGCGACGAAATGGTGGAGAAGCAGGTGGAGATGTATCGTCAGCGTGGTGGTAGCTACCAGAAGGTGGATGACTATCAGGACAACGATATGCTGAAGGGTGTCATCACAGAGTTGGATAAGGAAGATGGCATCAGCGAGGCTGACGTAGTGATGTTGCCAAAGTACTTCAAGAATGCGAAGCAGCAGAAACTCTTTGCAAAGGCAAAGGTGAACGATATCATCAAGTTCAACCCTTCAAAGGCTTACGAGGGTAATGATACCGAGTTGGCTTCATTGCTGAAGGTGGACAAGGAGAAGGTTGCTGAGCACAATGGTGACTTCAACTTCCAGATTACCGAGATCACTCGTTTCATGCCAGGTCCATTGGATGAGAACCTGTTTGAGCAGGTTTATCCGGGTGCAGGCATCAAGACCGCCGAGGAGTTCACGGCTAAGATTCGCGAGGCTATCGAGAACCAGTTCAAGAAGGATGCTGACTATCGCTTCCTGTTGGACATCCGCAGCTATCTCACCAAGAAAGTGGGTAAGTTGGAATTCCCAGATGAGAAGCTGAAGAGGATCATGGCAGCCAATGCGAATGGTGACACTCAGAAGGTAGAGGAGAACTACGACAAGAGCATCGAAGAGCTGACTTGGCACCTCATCAAGGAGCAGCTGGTGGAGATGACGGGTGTGAAGATTGAAGACCAGGATGTGCGCGAGATGGCAAAGGAGGTAACCCGTATGCAGTTCGCTCAGTATGGCATGCTGAACATTCCTGAGGAGTATCTTGAGTCATCTGTGAACGAGATGCTGAAGAAGCGTGAGACTGTTGACAACCTCATCGATCGTTGCATCGAAGTGAAACTTGGAACAGCTCTGAAGGAGAAGGTGACGCTGAAGGAAAAGAATGTCACTCCAGAAGAATTCAACAAGTTGTTTGAATAATTGACCATAATAGGAGTTAACGAAGTTAGCGAAGTTAGCGGCCTTACGGCCTCGAAGTTACCGACGATAGTTCGCAGTTGTAAACATCAGCAATGATTTGTCGAGCGAAGCGATAACTCCGAACGTAGTGATAACTTCAATAACTTCGAGCGAAGCGATAACTCCCTATGAAGGGATAAAAACAGGCATTTCATTGAAGAATGGGATGCCTTTTTTATTTTTTTTTGTGATGAATGCATTTTTTTCCCAATAATGTTTGCGTAGTTGAAATATAATGCATAACTTTGACTAATAATAAAAAGGCAAAAGGCGAAAGGCGAAAGGCAAAAGTCTCTTTAGCCCTTAGTCCTTAGCCGACGAAGTCAAAATAGAGTTATGACATCACATTTGAAGACAACCATACCTTTCATCATCTTCGCAGTTGTTGCTTTTGCCTATCTGGCGCTGACTGCGCAGGACTTGTTCTTTGTGGTTCAGTCGCAGGATGTGTTTATCTATGATGGGGAATACTTCAAGCTGGTGGCAGAGTCGCCTGGCTTTGGAGCAGCCTATGCGGGTAGTTTCCTGACCCAGTTTGCCTATCATCCATTGCCGGGTATCGCCCTCTATGTGTTGCTGCTGATGGTGTTGTCGTGGTTGGTGAAATGGGCGTTTCGTATTCCTGCCCATTTGACTTTCTTGGCGTTCGTGCCGTCTCTGTTGCTGATGATGTTTGTGCTGGGGTGGGACTATGGTGTGTTCTCGACTCGTCATTTCGGCAATCTGTTCTCGCCTGTTGTCGGGCTGATAGGCTCGATGCTTTTGATCGGTCCGCTCTATCTCTTGAAGAACATCTGGGTGCGATGTGTCTGTGCCTTGGTGGCTTTTGTGCTCTTCTATCCGGTGCTGGGAGTGTATGCATTCCTTGCGGTGGTGATAAGTGTTGCCTACCCCATGGTGATGGAAGGGGAGGGGAAAGCGTTGCTTCGCCGCTTGTGTTTTGCCATTGTGCTGTTCCTGTTTGTGATGGTGATGGCGATTGAGGTAAGGTGGCTCTTTCCTCGATTCAACGCCCACTTCACCTTGATGGCAGGCTTGCCATACCTGGATTATTATAGGACTCAAGAAATCTGGACACCTATCTATATTACGGGTGCGTACCTGTTTATCCTTCCTGTTGTATTATACCTGCTTGGCAAAGTAAGTCCTCGTGCTGCCACTATGATCTCAGGAATCCCAGCATTAGCAGCTGTGATCATGGTTCCGATACATAGATTCAACGATTCCAACTTCCGCACGATTGTTGCTGTGGAGCATGCTTATGAGATGGATGATACGGAAGATGTGCTGGAACTCTGCTGCGAGCAGGAACGTCCAATCCGTTCGATCATCATGTATCGGAATGTGGAGTTGTACAGGAGAGGGGAATTGCTGGACAGGATGTTTCAATACACTTGGGATTCTGATACAATCCATTCGCGCAACCAACGGATGAATACCTATATCAGCGGCCCTCGGGTGTATCAGATGTATACCTTCTGGAACTTCTCTTATCGCCGTGCGATGGAACGTTTCGTGAAGTATAATCCTTCGTATTATGACATCAAGATCATGGCGACGGATGCGATTTACAATCGTGAGTACAAGTTGGCAGATAAGTATTTGTCGCTCCTTGAGCATACATTATATTATAAGGAGTGGGCACAAAGTCAGCGTTATTTGCTCGACGAAGCAGCATTGAAAGAAGATCCTGTGTACCAACTCCATAAGCAGATTGTGGTGGTGCCAACAGGAGCACTTGACAATACGGAATACTGCGAATACATGTTGCTGAAACATTTTACGAACTTGTACATCAATACAGAACAACGTTCGGTGTTGAGTATTGCAGCGGCTTTGGTATTGGGCGATGAGGATGTGTTCTGGAAATTGTGTCTGGCTACATATAAAGCACACAGCGATGTGGTTTTGCCTCGTCATGTGCAGGAGGCAGCACTCTTGTTTGCCTTCAAACGCCAGAATCAGAAACTATATGAGCAGATACAGATGATGGTAGGGCAGGATGGAGCCGTGTGTCAGCAGTTCTTGAGAAATGAAGGCCTATTCGCTCGTCTGCTGTCCCAACCGACTGAGGCAGATATGAGTACATTGGAAGCATTGTGTCCAGGTACTTATTGGTATTATTATTTCTGCGATGCACATAAGATGGTTGTTTATGATTAACTCAGAAGATATCAGCATGAGAATTTGTCGGCATACATATCGCATTTGTTGTTTGTTGGTAACGATGGCTATCGTGGCGTGTACACCAGTCGTCCCTGATAATGCTGTTCCCAACGGAGAGGATGTGGATATCTATCCCGATTATATGGATGTGTATGTGCCCTATAATATTGCTCCGCTGAATTTCCATGTCAATCGTGAGGGCAAGGCCGATTATGTGTCTGTAGTTGAAGATGCAGAAGGGCAGAAACTGGTGGCAGGAGGTGTGGATGCTCAGTTTGATGAGGATGAATGGCATGCGATGCTCGAACGGAACAAGGGGAAGGATCTGAAGGTGACGGTATATGTGAAAGCTTCAGAGAGATGGGAACAGTATAATCCGTTTACCATTCATGTGGCAGAGGAACCTATTGATGAGTATCTCTCGTATCGACTGATAGAACCAAGTTATGTGAGCTATCGTGCGATGCAGTTATGTCAGCGTAATCTGACGAATTTTGACGAGTCGTTGATATATGCCAATACAGAGACGAGCCGTCAAGACGAAGGGAGTGAATACCAATGTGTCAATTGTCATAACTATCAGAACTATCGTACAGATAACTTCCAGTTCCATGCCCGTCAGTATAAGGGAGGAACGATTGTTGTCAGCAACGGAAAAGCAATGAAGTTGAACCTGAAGACAGACTCAACCATCGCAGCAGGAGTGTATCCTTCGTGGCATCCGACCGCTCCCATTATTGCTTATTCCGTCAACCATACTGTGCAGGCATTTGTCATAGACGATCCTGACCATAAGATTGAGGTGCTCGATACGCTCAGCGATATGATACTCTATCATGTCGATACAAATGAGGTGCAGATTGTCCAAAAGACAAAGGACAGTATGGAAACCACTCCAGGATGGTCACCCAAGGGTGATGCCCTGTATTATTGTTCTGCCTATCATCCAGTTGACGGGCCTAACATCCATTTCGAATTAGGTAATCATTACGATAGTATCCGTTACGACATCATCCGTCAGTCGTATGATGTGACAACCCGTACATTAGGTGAACCAGACACGGTGTTCAAGGCAAGCGAAATCGATAAGAGTGCATCCTTCCCTCGTGTCAGTCCTGATGGCCGGTATCTGTTGTTTGGAATGGCTGATTATGGCTATTTCCATATTTGGCACAAAAGTAGCGACCTGTATGTGATTGACCTGAACGATATGAGCCGTCGCCGGTTGTCAAAGATGAATAGTAACGACGTAGAAGGATATCATTCATGGAGCAGTAATGGACGATGGATTGTGTTCAGTACACGTCGTGAGGATGGGAACTATTCGAGAGCCTATATCGGCTATTTCGACAAATACGGCAAGGATTATAAGGCATTTGTAGTGCCGCAACGCGATCCTTTGTACAACAAACGTCTGATGAAGAGTTTTAATGTGCCGGAGTTTATGGTTCAAAAGGTTCAAATCTCACCTCAAGAATTGGCTAATGTTATAAGTCAAGACCCTATTCCAGCGAAAATATATAAGTAAAGAGTAAAAAAAATCAAAAATAATTGCGATTTCTTGTTGATTATTCAATAGAATTTACTATCTTTGCCAAGACCAAATAGAATTGCGGACTAAAATAAGCTGAATCAATAAAACAAAAACAATCTGACATATGAACAATGATTTTGTAAAATTTGCAACGAAGCATTGTGGAATCAACAGCATGGTTCTCGATGACGTGATGAAAGCACAGGCAGGTTATCTGAACCCATACATATTGGAAGAACGACAGCTGAATGTTACCCAGCTTGATGTTTTCTCGCGTTTGATGATGGACCGTATCATCTTCCTTGGTACAGAAATCAATGACTATACAGCCAATGTGCTGCAGGCACAGATGCTTTACCTGGATTCTGTTGACTCGGGAAAGGATATCAGCGTGTATCTCAACTCTCCTGGTGGAAGTGTGTATGCAGGTTTGGGTATCTATGACACAATGCAGTTTATCAGTAGTGATGTACAGACCATCTGTACAGGTATGGCTGCCTCGATGGCTGCCGTATTGCTGGTTGCAGGAAAAGAAGGGAAGCGTAGTGCGTTGCCACATAGTCGCATCATGATTCATCAGCCGATGGGTGGTGCCCAGGGACAGGCAAGTGATATTGAGATTACGGCACGTGAGATTCAGAAACTGAAAAAGGAACTCTATACGATCATCGCTGAACATTCGCACCAGTCGTTTGACAAGGTGTGGGCTGACTCTGACCGTGACTACTGGATGACGGCAGAAGAGGCAAAGGAGTATGGAATGATTGATCAGGTGCTCATTCGTAAGAATTAAGTGTAAGGCATGGATAAATTCAAGAAATGCTCTTTCTGCGGACGCAGTAACAGGGATGTCCGGCTGATGATTACTGGTCTTGAGGGTTGTATCTGCGATGATTGTGTGCGTAATGCGAATCAGGTGATTCTCGAGAACACGAAGTCTCAGAACAAGTTCTCGATGAAAGACCTTCCGAAACCAAGGGAGATAAAAGCATATCTCGACCAATATGTAATCGGGCAGGATGCAGCTAAGACAGCCATGTCGGTAGCTGTTTACAATCACTACAAGCGTTTGCAGCACGAGTCGGAAGGAAAGGAAAACGATGTAGAAATCGAGAAATCCAACATCATCATGGTGGGTAGCACGGGTACGGGTAAGACCCTTTTGGCTCGCACCATTGCCAAGATGCTGGTCGTTCCTTTCACCATTGTCGATGCCACCGTGCTGACCGAGGCAGGCTATGTGGGCGAAGATGTCGAGAGCATCCTCTCGCGTCTGTTGCAGGAAGCCAACTACGACACCAAGCAGGCAGAGCGAGGTATCGTCTTCATAGATGAAATCGATAAGATAGCACGCAAGAGCGACAATCCGTCCATCACCCGTGACGTGAGTGGAGAAGGCGTGCAGCAAGGTTTGCTGAAGCTGTTGGAAGGTGCCAAGGTCAATGTGCCTCCATATGGTGGCCGTAAGCACCCTGAGCAACCGTTCATTGAAGTTGACACGCGCAACATCCTTTTCATCTGTGGAGGAGCATTCGATGGTATCGAAAAACGTATTGCACAGCGTCTGAATACCCATGTGGTAGGATATGGTGCCGTTGAACATACTGCCAAGATTGACAAGAACAATCTCATGCAGTATATCGCACCAATGGACCTCAAGTCGTTTGGATTGATACCTGAGATTATCGGACGTCTGCCAGTACTGACGCACCTGGAACCCCTCGACCGTGAGGCTTTGCGCAACATATTGACAGAGCCGAAGAACTCCATCATCAAGCAGTATGTTCGTCTGTTTGAACTGGATGGTATTCAGTTGGAGTTCGCACCAGAAGTGCTTGACTACATCGTCGATAAGTCTATCGAGTACCGCCTTGGTGCGCGTGGACTTCGTTCCATCGTTGAAGCCATCATGATGGAGAAGATGTACGAGTCGCCATCTGCCCCTGTTGCCCACCTGACCATAGATCTTGAATATGCTAAGCAGCAACTTGAGAAGGCAGGCGGCAAGATTATGAATAGTGGAGACTAATCCACCGCATTCTGCACGAAGTGAATAAGTTATAATCATCAATTTGGAATTTCATGAAGACGCAAATGACATTGCTTGAGTATTTGAAGTATTATTTCGGATTTGACACCTTCAAAGGCGATCAAGAAGCAATTATACGTAATCTACTTGACAAGAAAGACACGTTTGTCTTGATGCCTACAGGAGGAGGCAAGTCGCTCTGTTATCAGTTGCCGGCCTTGCTGATGGAAGGTACAGCCATCGTCATTTCTCCTCTTATTGCGTTGATGAAAAACCAAGTGGATGCCATCAAGCATATCAGCGATGATGACAACGTGGCCCATTTCATCAATTCGTCACTCAACAAGGCGAGCATCACTCAAGTAAAGGAAGATATCAAGGCAGGACGTACCAAACTGCTTTATGTGGCTCCTGAATCGCTTACCAAGGCTGAGTACGTAGAGTTCCTGCAAGGTGTGAAGATCTCCTTCTATGCCATCGACGAAGCTCATTGTATTTCTGAATGGGGACATGACTTCCGCCCAGAGTACCGTAATATCCGTCCTATCATCAGTAAAATAGGCAATGCCCCCATCATCGCTCTTACAGCGACTGCAACAGATAAGGTTCGTATTGATATCAAGAAGAACCTGTGCATCATGGATGCTACAGAATTCAAGTCGTCGTTCAATCGTCCGAACCTCTATTATGAAGTGCGCCAGAAGACCAAAGATGTAGACAAAGATATTATCAAATATATCAAGATGAATCCAAACAAAAGCGGTATCATCTATTGTCTCAGCAGGAAGAAGGTAGAGGAACTGGCAGAGGTGCTCAAAACCAACGATATTAAAGCAGCAGCCTATCATGCAGGCATGGATTCCGTGCTGCGTAGTGCTACTCAGGATGATTTCCTGATGGAGCGTATTGATGTTATCGTAGCTACCATCGCTTTCGGTATGGGTATCGACAAGCCCGATGTGCGTTTCGTTATTCATTACGACATCCCGAAGAGCCTCGAAGGATACTATCAGGAGACAGGTCGTGCTGGACGAGATGGAGGTGAGGGACGATGCATCGCATTCTATTCATACAAAGATTTGCACAAACTTGAGAAGTTCATGGAAGGCAAGCCTGTAGCAGAACAAGATATTGGTCGCCAACTGTTACAGGAGACCGCCAATTACTGCGAATCATCTGTGTGCCGACGCAAGCTTCTGTTGCATTATTTCGGAGAGGAATATCATCAAGACAATTGTGAGAATTGCGATAACTGCAAGCATCCAAAGACACGTTTGGAGGCTAAGGACGAACTTGTTTTGGCTCTCAAGACGATTCAAGCCGTCAAGGAGAATTTCAAGATAGATTATATCATCAATGTGCTTTGTGGAAAGGAAGACAACGAACTGATTCTGGCTCACAAGCATGACCGGCTTGACTTGTTTGGCGAAGGCTCTGACAAAGAACCTGAATTCTGGAGTGCCGTCCTTAATCAGGCTATGATTGACGGTTACATCACGAAGGATGTCGATAACTACGGTATCCTTAAGCTTACAAAAACCGGAAAGAAGTTCATCAAGAAACCAACATCGTTCATGATAGTAGAGAATAATGCTTTCGATGAGGATGCCATAGATGACGAATCTACACAGTCGTCAGCTCTCGATGAGGTTCTTCACAAGATGCTTATCGAACTCCGCAAGAAACTCGCAAAGAAATATGATGTTCCTCCTTATATCATCTTCCAAGATCCGTCGATTGATGCGATGACCACTTTCTATCCAGTCACTCTTGAGGAACTTCAAACCATTCAGGGGGTAGGGGCAGGTAAAGCAAAACGTTACGGAAAGGAATTCGTGGAACTCATCAAACGCCATTGTGAGGAGAATGAAATTGAACGTCCTGTCGATATGCGTGTGCGTACCGTCGCTAATAAGTCACTTCAAAAGATCAGCATCATTCAAAGCATCGACCGTCAGGTAGCTCTTGATGACATCGCATTGGCCAAAGGTCTTGATTTCGATGAATTGCTTGACGAACTCGAATCAATCGTTTATAGTGGAACTAAGCTCAATATCGACTATTTTATTGAGGCTGAGATTGATGACGATAAAGTGGATGAAATTTACGAGTACTTCCGTGAAAGTGAGACAGACGACCTTGAGCGTGCTTTCAAGTATCTCGATGACGACATCTCCGAAGAAGAAATCCGCCTTGTGCGCATCAAGTTCATTTCTGACTTGGCAAACTAAGAGAATAATTGTCCTTTGAACTATTTTTTATTTCCCTTGGACAGCATCACGTAGCTGTTCAAGCGCTTGTGTGAGCATACTTCGAGGACAAGCAACATTCATTCGCATAAATCCTTTTCCTTCTGTTCCGAACATCTCTCCATCGTTGAGTGCTAAATGTGCTTTGTTGATGAAAAGGTCGAGCAGTTGAGCATGTGTCAGGTGAAGCTCTCGGCAGTCAAGCCATACAAGATAGCTGGCTTGGGGACGTATTGGACGAATCTGTGGAATGTGTTGCCCACAATAATCTATCAGGAAATTGATATTTCCTTCCAAGTATTCCAACATCTCTTTACGCCATTGTTCACCATGTTCGAAGGCAGCAGTTGTAGCGATAGGTGCAAAGATGTGTTCTTCGTTGAGTTCGCCTGCTGCCATCCATCCATAGAACTTCTTGCGTAAGTCCTGATTGGGTACAACAGCCCATGAACTGACGATGCCTGCAATATTAAAAGTCTTGGATGGGGCAGAGAAAGTGATAGAACAGTTCGCAGCCTCTTTGCTGACAGATGCAAAAGGGATATGTTTGTGGCCGAACAAAGCCATATCGCAATGTATTTCATCACTTACAATAATAAGATGATGTGTAACAGCGAAATGAGCCAATTGCTGTAGCGTTTCTTTTGACCAAGTGATACCGATTGGGTTGTGAGGGTTGGCAAGTATCAGCATGCGGCAGTCCTTATCGCATACTTGTTCAAGATTGTCGAAATCCATATCATACCCCACAAGACGGCCTTCGATGTCTGTTATCTCTTTCAATGGATTCCACACGATGGTGCGGTGACAGCCTCTTGGAGTAAGGAAGAACGGATGATAGATAGGTGGCTGTACGATGATTTTCTCATGTTCTTCTGTCAAAGCATAAATAGCCATGCAAATTCCTTTGACAATGCCAGGGATATAGCATATCCATTCTTCACGCACATCCCATTGATGATGGTCGTAAATCCATTTGCTGATTACCTTCCAATAATTCGCTGGAGTTTTGGTATATCCAAACAGAGAATGCTCCATTCGTTTCTTCAGAGCATCAGTAATAAACTGAGGCGTTTCCCATTCCATGTCGGCAATCCACATGGGAATGAGGTCGTTTCTTCCAAAGTCACGGAGCAGGTCCATATGTTTAATGTCGCCAGACCCTATGCGGTTGGGCACTTTGTCGAAATCGTATTGCATACGCATCTAATTTGCAGGCAAAGATACGAAAAGTTTCCTGATTTTACCTTTGGTATTCAGTTTTTTTGTATCTTTGCACAATAATTAGACTTTTTAAGTATTAATGTTTAAACTAACTGAATAAATAAACTGGTTATGAAAAGAATTACTATCCTATCTATGATGGCGATGTTGAGTATGGCTACTTTTGCTCAAGATCCAATTATTTCTACTAAATACACAGCTGACCCTGCTCCTTATGTGCATGGCGATACTGTTTATTTATACACGACCCATGACGAAGATGATGCTGAAGGCTTCAAGATGTTTGACTGGTTACTGTATACCTCTACCGATATGGTGAACTGGACAGAGCATGGTGCAGTTGCATCCCTTGATGATTTCAAGTGGTATGACGGTAAAAACGGAGCATGGGCTGAACAGGTTATCGAACGAAACGGAAAATGGTATATGTATTGTCCGATTCACGGACATGGGATTGGCGTGTTGGTATCTGATTCTCCATACGGACCATTTAAAGATCCATTAGGTAAACCATTGGTATGGCAGCGTGAACATTGGGAGGATATTGACCCATCTGTTTGGATTGACGACGATGGTCAGGCTTATATGTATTGGGGCAACCCACATCTTTACTGTGCTTTGCTAAACGAAGACATGATTTCGCTGAAAAGTGATGCGATGCGTTTGCACGACGTGCCAGAACATTATCAAGAAGGACCATGGTTCTACAAACGTAACGGTAAGTATTACCTTGCATTCGCTGCTACTTGCTGTCCAGAAGGATTGGGCTATGCTATGAGCGATAATCCACTTGGACCTTGGAAGTTTGCTGGATACATCATGGCTCCAACTGATCGTACACGTGGAAACCACCCAGGTATCATCGACTTCAAAGGCAAGAGCTATGGCTTCGGTCTTAACTACGACCTGAAAAATATCACGATCAAGGAACATAAGGAGCGTCGTAGTGTGGGTGCATTTCCAATGACTTACAATCCTGACGGCACCATTCAGGAATCACCATATTTCAAGGATGTCAAATTGGAGCAAGTGGGAACGTTTGACCCATACAAAGCGCGTATTGAAGCAGAGACAATGGCTTGGGGCTTTGGTCTGAAGACCATCAAGACTGCAACTGGACAGATTTACGTGACGAACGTGAACAATGGTGAGTATATATTAATTAAGGGTGTGGATTTCGGTACGCAGAAACTCTCGAAATTTATTGCTAACTGCGCAGCAACCGTAGGCGGTACCATCGAACTTCATATCGATGCAGCAACCGGAAAGAAGATTGGTTCGGTTAGTGTGAAACCAACAGGAAGTGAAACGGCATTCAAGGATTTCTCGGGCTCTATCTCTAATCCGAAGGGTGTACACGACCTGTATATCGTCTTCAAAGGAGCGAAGGATAAGAACCTGATGAATTTTGATTATTGGAAGATACAGTAAAATATAAAATAAATCAAACCTAGAAACAATCTTATGAAAACTAAAAAAGTCTTTATGGCAGTATGTTTGTTTACTGCTGCTTGTATTCAGATGAATGCACAAAACCCAATTATCCGTAATATTTACAGCGCGGATCCAACAGCAAGAGTATTTAACGGAAAGGTCTATCTCTATCCTTCACACGACATTTTCCCTCCTGAGGGACAGCGTCAGGACTGGTTCTGCATGGAGGACTATCATGTGTTCTCTTCAGAGGACCTGATGGACTGGACCGATCACGGAATGATTGTCACTCAGAACAAAGTGCCTTGGGTTCGTCCCAACTCTTATTCGATGTGGGCTCCTGACTGTGTTGAGAAAGACGGAAAGTACTATTTCTATTTCCCATCTGCTCCTGGTACAGGTATGGGTGGCTTTGCAGTAGGTGTTTGCGTTGCTGACCGTCCGGAAGGACCATTCACACCAGAAGCAGAACCGATCAAGGGTATTGGCGGTATCGACCCATGTGTGCTCCAGGCATCTGATGGCAATGCCTATATTTTCTGGGGTGCTGGAATGTGCGCCAAACTCAAGGACAACATGAAGGAACTTGCCGATGACAACCCGAAGTCAGTTAGAAGATTTGGCAATCGAGAGTTTGAATCTGTGGGTGTCAACTGCCTCCAAGGACTTCCAAGCCGTCAGGCTGAAGGTCCATTCGCATTTGAGTACAATGGAAACTACTACCTTACGTATCCATACGTGAGAGAGAATACTGAGGTTCTCGCATATGCAATGAGTAAGAGCCCGATGGGTCCATACGAATACAAGGGACTGATTATGGCAGAGCATGCTAATGGTTGTTGGACCAACCATCACAGCATCATCAACTATAAGGGACAGTGGTATCTTTTCTATCACCACAACGACTACTCTCCAAAGGATGATAAGCGTCGTTCTGTATGCGTAGACTCTTTGTTCTTCAATCCAGACGGAACAATTAAGGAGGTGAAGCCAACCTTGCGAGGTGTAGGTCTCTCGAATGCACATAAGCCTATCCAGATTGACCGCTATAGTGCAATTGGTGGTGGTGCAAGCATTGAGTATCACGATACGCTCAACTACTTCCAAGGCTGGAAGACCATCTTCCCAGGCGCTGGTGCATGGGTTGTTTATAACAAGATTGGACTTGAGAAAGCATCAAAGAATATGACGGTTCGTCTCAAGACTTCTAAAGCAGGTACTGCAACTTTAATTCTCTCTAATAATAAGTCGCAAGTGAAACTGCCAAGTACCAACGGACAGTGGCAAGAGGTTAAGGTGGCTGTTAAATCTGTCAAAAAGGGTGTCTATGACTTGAAGTTAATTGCAGATTCCCAGATGGAGATTGACTGGATTAAATTTGAATAAAACGAAATAAAGAAAATGATGAATTATAAAACCCTATTTTCTATTATAATGCTAGGTGCTGGATGCATGCAGATGCAGGCCCAGCAGTTCCCATATCAAAATCCATCGCTCTCAGCACATGCGAGAGCGGTGGATTTATGTAGTCGCCTGACCCTCGAGGAGAAGGCACAATTGATGTTGGATGACTCTCCTGCCATTCCCCGACTGGGTATCAAGCGTTTCCAATGGTGGAGTGAAGCTTTGCACGGAGTAGCCAACATGGGCAATGTGACAAACTTCCCGGAACCAATCGGTATGGCCGCTTCGTTCAACCCTAATATGGTCTATAAGGTGTTCGATGCAACCAGTACGGAGGCACGTGCTCATTGGAATCAGTTGATGGCATCGGGTAATGAAGTGACACGTTTCCACAGCCTTTCGTTCTGGACACCAAATGTCAACATCTTCCGCGACCCACGATGGGGTAGAGGACAGGAGACCTATGGTGAGGATCCATATCTTACTGGTGTGATGGGGTCGGCTGTCGTGCGCGGTTTGCAAGGCCCAGAGGAAAGCAAGTACCGTAAGACTTGGGCATGTGCGAAGCACTATGCTGTCCATAGCGGACCTGAATGGAGCCGTCATACGGCTAATTTGGTGGATGTCAGCGCACGTGACCTGTGGGAGACCTATTTGCCTGCCTTCAAGACGCTGGTGGAAGATGCCAAGGTTCGTGAGGTGATGTGTGCATACCAGCGACTAGACGATGAACCATGTTGCAGTAGCGGACGATTGCTTCAGGACATTCTGCGTGACGAGTGGGGATTCCAGTATCTCGTCGTGTCTGACTGTAGTGCCGTATCGGATATTCATCAAACCCATCATACAGCAAGTGATGCAACCCATTCTGCTGCCCGTGCTGCTTTGGCCGGTACTGATGTGGAGTGTGGTTATAATTATGCATATAGAAGTATACCAGATGCTGTTCGTCGTGGCTTCATCAAGGAATCGGAAGTAGATAAACATGTCATCCGCCTGCTTGAAGGCCGTTTCGACTTAGGCGAGATGGATGACCCCTCAGAGGTTGAATGGTCTTCAATTCCTGAGAGTGTGTTGGAGAGTAAGGAACATGTAGGTCTTTCACTTGATATGGCCCGCCAGACTATGACTCTCTTGAAGAACGATAACGTTTTACCTTTGAGCAAGAATGATAAGATTGCCGTGATTGGCCCTAATGCGGACAATCGCCCAATGATGTGGGGAAACTACAATGGTACACCTACGCGTACAGTCACCATTCTTGATGGAATTCGCGCTATGAACAAGAGTGTTAAGTATTTGCTTGGCTGTGATCTTACCGATAACCGTATCGTGACAGATGTCTTCGATCAGTTGAGTTTCGAAGGAAAGAAAGGTATCAAAGGTACTTTCTGGAATAATACGCGTCGCGAAGGCAAGCCTGTAACCACACAATATTATACCGCTCCGTTTGCAAAGACAACTGCGGGCAATTATCAGTTTGCTCCGGGTGTGAACCTGACTGATTTCAGTGCCCTCTATCAGACTGTACTCAAACCAAAGAAGTCGGGTGAGGTAGTTGTCAATGTAGAATCGGTTAGTAATTTTGACGTGTTCATCAACGGAGAACGTAAAGTGCACTATAGCACATGGCGTACGACTCCTACACGTACTCCTATTCAGGTTGAAGCAGGTAAGGAATATAACATCGAGATACGTTTCTCGCATATCCCTACCTATAATGCCAGCATGAAGGTGAACATCGGTATTGAGTCCATCATCAACTATGACGATATCATCCGTCAGTTGGCTGGTTATGACAAGGTTGTGTTTGTGGGAGGTATCGCTCCAAGTCTCGAAGGCGAGGAAATGCCGATTGAAATAGATGGTTTCAAAGGTGGTGACCGTACACACATTGAATTACCTGCTGTACAGCGTAATTTCCTGAAAGCATTGAAGGATGCTGGAAAGACTGTGGTTTATGTCAACTGTTCGGGTTCTGCGATTGCTCTTGAGCCTGAGACACATACCTGTGATGCAATCCTTCAAGCATGGTATCCTGGTATGCAAGGAGGTATAGCTGTGGCTGATGTGCTGTTTGGTAAATACAACCCAAGTGGTAAGCTGCCTGTAACCTTCTATAAGAATTCCGACCAATTGGGTGATTTTGAAGACTATAGCATGAAGGGACGTACCTATCGTTATATGAAGAACGATAAACCGCTCTATCCGTTTGGTTATGGATTGAGCTATACGACTTTCGAGATTGGAAAGGCAAAACTGTCAGATACAACGCTCAGTTCACGTAATCTGAATGTAACCCTGCAGGTTCCTGTTACCAACACAGGTAAGATGGACGGAACGGAAGTAGTGCAGGTGTATGTGCGTAATCCTCAAGATCCTAATGGACCTATCATGCAATTGCGCGGATTTACCAGAGTAGGTGTAATGGCTGGACGTACCAATACTGCTGAGATAACATTGAACCGTAAGTCATTCGAATGGTTCGACGAAGAGACCAATACCGTGAAAACGAAGCCAGGGACTTACGAAGTGCTTTATGGTAACAGTTCTGCTCCTGAGGCTTTGCAGCGAGTAACCGTGGAAATCAAATAATATATAAATAATAGATAAAGATGAAAAAAACTATTCTAGCTATCGTTGTAGCTATTACTACTTTAGGTGCGAAGGCACAAAATCCTGTCATACACA
>Ga0265300_10002344_pt1 | contig 16503 bp, 7 predicted proteins | sample AusTroGonzalo_MG_FD_193482 | JGI IMG/M metagenome (GOLD analysis project Ga0265300, IMG submission 193482) | Bovine rumen microbial communities from tropical cattle in Woodstock, Queensland, Australia - Gonzalo_03 | ecosystem: Host-associated > Mammals > Digestive system > Stomach > Rumen ...
GAATCTCATCTCGCGCGGCGCCTACATTGCGGCGACGGTGCTCGTGGCCCCGCTCGGCACCATCGCCATCGCCGCCAATTCCTTCGCCATCATCGCAGAAGGCTTCTGCTATCTGCCGGGCTACGGTCTGGAGGACGCGGCCACCACGCTGGTGGGCCAGAGCCTGGGCGCGAAGCGGCCGGACATGGCGAAGCGTTTTGCCTGGATTACCATCGGAACGGGCTCCTCGATGATGACCTTCCTGGCCGTCCTGATGTGGCTCTTCGCCTCGCAGATCATGGGCCTGCTGAGCCCGGATCCGGAGGTCATTGCGCTGGGCGTGAAATGCCTGCGCATCGAGGCCTGGGCGGAGCTGCTCTTTGGGGTCAGCATCGTGGCCTACGGCTGCTGTGTGGGGGCGGGGGACACCCTGGTCCCGTCATTAATCAACCTGCTGAGTATGTGGGTGATCCGTCTGGGTCTGGCCCTCTTCCTCATCCCGCGCTACGGACTGGTCGGCTATTGGATCGCGATGGCCACGGAACTGTGCGTCAAAGGACTCATCTTCGGGGTGCGCATCGCCCGGGGGCGCTGGCTGAAAACACGCCTTACCGCCGCCTGAGTGCGCCGGTGCAGGAATGTTAATAAGTGTGTTGAAAAATTCACTTTCTCTCCCGGATTTTTGCTCTGGAGATAGACTAAATTTGTACTCCGAGCGCCCTTCCTGAGGGGGCGCGCAGTAGTGCTGACCACAACAGACAATCAAATATCGCAATATGGACGTACGTAAAACCAACGGCTCTTTTGAAGAGTTCGACAAAGCCAAACTTGCCCGTGGTATCCACGAGGCCTACAAAACTGCGGGAGAGTACTGTGACGATTCGATCGTCGTCTCCATCATCAACAACCTCTATGTGTATGAGGGCATCACCAGCCGGGAGATCCGCCGCCAGGTCGAGGACTCCCTGATGTCCGTCAACAAGAAGGTGGCGCACGCCTATATCGACAAATTCGACGCGGACCTGGACCTGCGCAAGAAGCGCGACTTCATCAAGGACTACATCAAGGCCTCCAACGCCGCGACGGGCTCCAAGTTCGACGCCAACGCCAACGTCACCCGCAAGAACATCGTGACGCTGGGCAACGAGCTCTACAAGGAGAACAACATCAAGCAGAACCGCTATATCATGCAGGACAAGATCAAGGCCCTGTACGGCCGCGCGATGGCGGACCAGTACATCCAGGACCTCGAGTCGCATGTCCTCTACAAGCATGACGAGTCCGGCACTCCGGGCTTCCCGTACTGCGTCGCCATCACGATGTATCCCTTCCTCGTGAGCGGCCTGAAGGAACTGGGCGGCGTGTCCATAGCCCCCACCGACCTCAAGAGCTTCTGCGGCGAGTTCATCAACCTGGTGTATTCCGTCTCCTCCCAGTTCATGGGTGCCGTGGCTACGCCGGAATTCCTGATGTACCTGGATTACTTCATCCGCAAGGACTACGGTGACGACTATCTCGAGCACCTGAACGACGTCGTGGAGAACAACGTCAAGCAGCGCACCCTGGTGAAGGTCATCGACAACTACTTCCAGCAGGTCGTCCATTCCATGAACATGCCCGCCGGCAACCGCGGCTACCAGACCGTGTTCTGGAACATCGGCTACTTCGACAAACCCTACTTCGAGGGCGTGTTCGGCGACTTCTACTTCCCGGACGGCACCAAGCCGAAGTGGGAGACCCTCGACTGGCTCCAGCGCCACTTCATGAACTGGTTCAACGAGGAGCGCAACAACTACATCCTCACCTTCCCGGTGGAGACGATGGCCCTGCTGACCGACGGCGGCGACGACTTCGCCGACAAGGAGTACGCCGACTTCACCGCCGAGATGTGGAGCAAGGGCCACAGCTTCTTCTGCTACCTCTCCAACAGCCCGGACTCCCTGTCCAGCTGCTGCCGCCTGCGCAACGAGATCCAGAAGGAGGACGGCCACAACCACACCACGCACCAGTACTCCATGGGTACGGCCTCCGTGGCCACAGGTTCCAAGTCCGTGATGACCATCAACCTGAACCGCCTGATCCAGGACGCCGTCCGCCGCTACTTCCTGGAGCGCCGCGGCGTCAACCTCGAGGCCGGCAAGCCCCTCAGCCCCGTGTCGCATTTCTACGACAAGGAGGACCTCTACAACAACTATATCGACAAGGACATCCGCGAGATGACCGAGCGGGTGCACAAATACCAGATCGCCTTCAACGAGATCATCAAGGACTTCCTGAAGGCCGACATGCTGGATGTCTACAAGGCCGGCTTCATCGACATGAAGAAGCAGTACCTGACCGTGGGCGTGAACGGCCTGACCGAGGCCGCCGAGTTCCTGGGCCTGACCGTTTCCCCGAATCCGGAGTACGGCGAGTTCGTGAACACGATTCTCGAGACCATCAACATCGCCAACCGCAAGGACCGCACCCCGGACGCCATGTTCAACACCGAGTTCGTCCCGGCCGAGAACCTCGCCGCCAAGAACTACAAGTGGGACAAGAAGGACGGCTACTTCGTCTCCGACAAGCACAACCTCTACAGCTCCTACTTCTACAACCCCGAGGATGTCAACGTGTCCATGATCGACAAGTTCAAGCTCCACGGCGAGGACTTCGTGAAGTACCTCGACGGCGGCTCCGCCCTGCACATGAACATCGCCGAGCACCTCACGAAGGAGCAGTACCGCAGCCTGCTGAAGACGGCCGCCCACTACGGCACCAACTACTTCACCTTCAACTGCCGGAACACGGTCTGCAACGACTGCGGCCACATCAGCAAGGACACGCTGACCAAGTGCCCGAAGTGCGGCAGCGAGAACCTCGACTACCTCACGCGTGTGATCGGTTACCTCAAGCGTGTGTCCTCCTTCGCGGAGCCGCGCCAGATCGAGGCCCAGCACCGCTTCTACAATCCGAAGGACGTACCGACCGCATGATCAAGTACATCCCGGAGCTCACGGACATCGTCCTCGAGGAGATTCCGGACAAAGTGACCCTGGCAGTTGAAATCAGCAACTGCCGGGGTTCTTGTCCCGGGTGCCACTCGCCCTTCCTGAAGCAGGACCTGGGCGAGGAGCTGACGCCGGCCGTGGTGGACAAGCTCATCGCGGACAACTTCGGGATTAACTGCTTCCTGCTGCTGGGGGAGGGGAAGGACAAGGAGGCCCTGCTGGGCATCGCGGAGCACCTGCGCGCGCACTACCCGGCGCTGGAGCGCGCCGTCTATTCCGGCCGCCCCGAGGTGGAGCCGGAGATCTACGCCGCGTTCGACTACGTGAAGGTCGGTCCCTACGTGGAAGCGGCCGGGCCGCTGAACAGCCCGACGACCAACCAGCGGCTCTACCATCACGGAGAGGACATCACTTTCCGTTTCTGGCACAAAGGATTGGAAGAGAAGCATTAGCCTTTCTTCCTTTTTTTATTTATATTCGCCCAAAATCTACCACAAACATGAATTTATTAACCGTTCTCCTGTCGCTGCTTCCGGTCCTGTCCGGCCCCGACGCCCGGCTCCAGGTCTCCTTCGAGGAGACCGCCGGCCAGCTCCGCTACACCGTCGCCTATGACGGCAAAACCCTCGTGGCCCCGTCCCTGCTGGGCCTCCAGACCAACGAAATCGATTACACCCGCCTGGAATGCGTGTCCGTGGACACGCAGGACGTGCGCGACACCTATGTGCTCGACCGGATCAAGGCCTCGCACATCGATCACGCCGCGCTGAGCGCCGTGCTGCACTGCCAGAATCCCGACGGCCGCAAGCTCGACATCGAATGGCACCTGACGGACAACGACGCGGCCTTCCGCTACGTCATTCCGCGCGAAGGCGAGACGGGCAGCGTGCGCGTGCTCCGTGAGACGAGCGCGTTCCGCTTCCCCGAAGGGACGACGGGCTTCCTGACCCCGCAGAGCGACGCCATGATCGGCTGGAAGCGCAGCAAGCCCAGCTATGAAGAGAACTATACGCTCGACGCGCCGCTCGACCGGCGCTCGCAGTACGGCCACGGCTACACCTTCCCGTGCCTGTTCCGCGTGGGCGAGGACGGCTGGGTGCTGGTCAGCGAGACCGGCGTGGACAGCCGCTACTGCGCCTCCCACCTGTCCGATTACGATGCGGCCGAGGGCTACACGATCGCCTTCCCGATGCCGGAGGAGAACAATGGCAACGGTACCGTGGATCCGGCCTTCAGCCTGCCCGGCGCCACGCCCTGGCGCACGATTACCGTGGGCGCCGACCTGGCTCCGATCGTGGAGACGACCATCGCCTTCGACGTCGTGGAGCCGCGCTACGAGACGACGCGCAGCTACCGCTACGGCAAGAGCAGCTGGAGCTGGATCGTCTGGCAGGACGCCAGCATGAACCAGGCCGACCAGGTGGCCTATATTGACCTTGCGGCCGCGATGGAGTGGCCCTACATCCTTATCGACGCCGGCTGGGACCAGGAATTCGGCCACGCCGGAATGGAGGAGCTCGTCCGCTACGCCCGCAGCAAGGGCGTGGACGTATTCCTGTGGTATTCCTCCAGCGGCTGGTGGAACGACATCGTCCAGAGCCCGGTGAACGTGATGTGCGATCCGATTGCCCGCAAGCCGGAGATGCGCTGGATGGAGAGCATCGGTGTCAAGGGCATCAAGGTGGACTTCTTCGGCGGCGACAAGCAGGAGACGATGCGGCTTTATGAGCACATCCTCAGCGACGCCGACGATCACGGCTTGATGTGCATCTTCCACGGTGCCACCCTGCCGCGCGGCTGGGAACGCATGTATCCGAATTATGTCGGCTCCGAGGCGGTCCTCGCCTCCGAGAATATGATCTTCGGCCAGTATCAGTGTGATATCGAGGCGCAGAATGCCGCCTTGCATCCCTTCCTGCGTAATGCGGTGGGCTGCATGGAGTTCGGCGGCGTGTTCCTGAACAAGCGGCTCAACCGCGCCAACGGGGCGCCGGGTCCCGGCGGCCGCGTGTTCGGCACGCAGCGTCGGACCACGGACGCGGCCGAGCTGGCCGTGGCGGTGCTCTACCAGAATCCGATCCAGAATTTCGCGCTGACGCCGAATAATCTGACGGACGCGCCGGCGCTCGCCATCGATTTCATGAAGCAGGTTCCGACGACCTGGGACGAGACGCGCCTGATCGACGGCTATCCAGGCCGCTACATCGTGCTGGCACGCCGCCAGGGTGCGACCTGGTATGTCGCCGCGATCAACGCGGGCGAGGAGCCCGTCAAGCTGGACGTCAAGGCCGTTGAGGCGCGCCTGGGCGGTTCCGCCCGTGTGCTGAGCACCGGCAAGGACGGTCTGCAGAGCGGCACGGCGGCGAAAAAACCGCTCCTCATCCCGAAGAATGACGGAGCGGTTTTAGTCGTTCGGTAGTCTGATAGTCGCTAAGGAAAGTCCAGTTTCTCCGCTATCGGGCTTCGCCCGACCCTCTCCGGGTGAACGGCTGCGAAACTGGACTTTCCCTTAGCTCCTTAGACTAATCTTTCAGATTTTTAACGAAGGCCGAAGGCGAAATGTTGAACTGCTTCTGGAAGCTCGTCGCGAAATACGACGGTGACGAGAAGCCGACCATGTAGGCCACTTCGTTGACCCGGTATTTCTGGGAGGACAGCATCTCTGCCGCCTGCTTCAGGCGGCAGAGTCGTATATACTCGTTGATGTTGAGGCCGGTGTTGGCCTTGACCTTGCGGTAGAGCGTGGATTTGCTCGTGCCGATCAGGGACGTGAGCGTCTCGATGCTGAGGTCCTGCTCCGCCATGTGCTTCATCACGATGCCGTGCAGCTTCTCCATGAACTCCTCGTCCATCTTGCTGGTATTCACGCTGTTGAAGTGCGTGAGCGGGGAGTCGGTGAACTGCTTGTACGCGATGTCCCGGTTCTTGAACAGGCTGGAGATGTTGGCGCGCAGCAGGGCGATCGGGAACGGCTTCTCGATATAGCCGTCCGCGCCCACCTCGAGGGTCTGGAGACGGGTCTCCATGCCCACGGCGGCGGTCAGCAGCAGCACGGGCAGGTGGCTGAACTCCATGTTGGTCTTGATGTAGTTGCAGAGTTGGCAACCGTCCATCAGCGGCATCATGATGTCGCTGACCACGAGGTCGATGCGCTCTTCCTGCAGCTTCTCCACGGCATCCTGGCCGTTGGCGGCCGTGATGACGTTGTATTCGTCGGACAGTTCGCCGGCCAGGTAGCCGCGCATTTCGGCGGAGTCTTCGACGAGCAGGATCGTGTGGCGGCTGCTGTCGAAATCCAGGTTGCGGGTGTCGTCTTCAGCCTGGTTGCGGTCCTCGATGCGGATCGGCTGCTGTTGCTCCACCGGCAGCTCGAGCACGAAGGAGTTGATGTTCTCGGTGCTGGTGTCGAGGTAGAGCTTGCCGTTGTGCAGGGCGGCCAGGGTACGGGCGTAGGCGAGGCCGAGACCGGTACCCTTGCTCTTGCGCTCTTCGCCGACCTGGTAGAACACTTCGAAGATCTTCTCGCTCTCTCTCGCCGGAATCTTGTCGCCGTTGCTGTCCACCCGCAGGATGGCGGTCTTGCCGTCGGCGGACGGCTTGAGGGACAGGTCGATGCGGTCGGTCGTGTATTTGACGGCGTTGGAGAGCAGGTTGCTGATAATCTTCTCCACGGAGTCGCGGGCACACATGATCTCGAAGGACTGGTCGGGGATGTCTTCGCGGAGGGTGATCTTCTGCTCTTCCGCCATCTGCTCGAAGTAGCGGCAGGATTTGCGGACGATGGCGCAGAGGTCCTCCTTGAGGAAGACGGGCTTGATCTCGTTCTGCTCCATGCGGCGCAGGTCCAGCAGCTGGTTGGTCAGGCTGAGCAGGCGGTCGGTGTTGGCCTGGATGGTCAGCAGGTCCTTCTCCGACTCCGGCGTATAATTCTTCTCCTCGATCAGCTTGTCGAGCGGCATCTTGATCAGCGTCAGCGGCGTGCGGATCTCGTGCGTGATGTTGGTGAAGAAGTTGATTTTGGCGTCGTAGATCTCTTTCTGCTTCTGGTTCTCCATGCGGGAGAGGTGGCGGGCCCGGTCGCGGCGGCGCTTCATCTCCAGTTCGCGGAAGAACAGCCCGATGAGAGCCAGCAACAGGATGAAATAGAGGATCTTGGCCGTCCTGCTCCAGAGGGCCGGTGCTTCGATGCTGAAGTCTAGGGTCTGCCGGGCGTTCTCGTTGTCGGAGCCGACGATGGCGACGTCGAAGATATAGTGCCCGGGCCGCAGGCCGGTGAAGTTGACTTTGTTCTCCGTGGTGCTCGGGGCGGAGAGGAACACCCGGTTGTTGCGCTTGAGCGTCCAGGCAAAGGTCGTCTGCCGGATGACGGAGAAGTCGGGCGTCGCGAAGCTGATGGTCAGCAGGGAAGCGTCGCGGGACTTGACGCTGAGGTGTTTGGTGCGGATGGTGGAGCGGCCGTCTTCGTGCAGGCGCATGGTGCGCTCGGCGTTAGACGCTTCGATGTCCGTGATGTAGAGGGCGTTGTTCATGGCGGCCTTCTTGATCTTGCTGGGCGAGAAGCCTGCCAGGCCCTGGGTGTTGCCCATGAAGATATAGCCGCTACGGGTCATCAGGGACGCGCCGTAGGAGAACTGGGCGCCCAGGATCTGCTGCCGGTCCTCGATGTAACCCTGGATGTTGAGCGTCTCCCCGTCGATGCGCACGATACCGCGGGTGGTGGAGACCCAGAGGACGCCGTCCTCATCTTCCGCCACAGCGCAGGTCACGTTGTTGTCGAAGCCTTCGGAACGCGGGAAGGCGTGCACCCGGAGGTTGGACAGGTTGGGATTGGGATCCGTATAGCAGAGGCCGCCGCCTTCGGTGGTGATCCAGACGCGGTGCCGGCTGTCTTCGAAGAAGGAAGTGATGCGGTCGGCGGTCAGACCGCGGTCGGACTGAACGGTCAGGTGGGACAGGCCGTTGCCGCTGCTGTCCCGGCAGAGGAAACCGTCGCCGTAGGTGCCGATCCAGAGGTTTCCGCGGCTGTCCTCGAAGAGGCAGTGGACGAATTCCTTGCACGGCGGCTCGACCGGCACGAACTGGTCCAGCTCCGGATCCAGGACGTACAGGTTGCGCTGTCCGCCGGTGAAGATTCGCCCGTCGGCGGTCTTCAGGCCGCAGCCGTTGGCGCCGGACACCGTATAATGCTTCTTGACGACATGGCGCTTGCGGTCGTAGCGGTACACGCCGCTGCCGAAGGTGTGGATCCAGAGGTCGTCCCCGCTGGCCGTGATCTGCTGCATGTTCAGCGAGGGTGTGATTTCATAACTCTCGTTGATGCCGCGGCTGGCGGAGATGAAATTCAGGCCGCCGTCCTCGGTGCAGAACCAGATATTGCCGTCGTCGTCCGTGACGATGGAACGGACGATGGATCCGATCATCGACCGGGGGGTCGGGTTGGGGTAGAACAGCATGAAGGTGTCCTGCTTGTCCTCCCAGACGTTGATGCCGGTATAGTAAGTGCCGAGCCAGACATTGCCCTGGCGGTCTTTCTTCAGGCTCGTGACCAGGTTGGCGGACAGCGAATGCGGGTCGGCTTCCTGCGGATGCATCTCGATGAGTTCGCCCGTGTTCAGGTTCTGGACGAAGAGGCCGTGGGTGGTGCCGATCCAGTACTCGCCAGGCTTGCGTTCGAGAATCTCCCGGACTTCCAGGCCCCGGCTTTTTGTGGAGAATACTTCCGTGACGGTCAGGTTGAGGTTGGCCGTGCCGATGAGCAGGACCTGATCCGTTGTGGAGGCCAGCAGGTTGCCGTTCTCTGCGGACTCAATGTTGGTCAGGCGAAGCGACAGGCTGGTCTCTTCGAATGCGTCGCTGCGCTTGTTGTAGTTATACAGTTTCCCGTTAATCGAGATGGCCCAGACCGCTTCGTTGGTGTCGACGGCGATCTTGCGGGGATAGCTGCTGCCTGCGGCGTAGGCTTTGACTTCGCCGGTGGCTTTGATGTAGCGGTAAATCTTGTCCCCTGTGAACCAGATGCTTCCTTTCCCGTCCGGCTGGAGGTCGTAGCTGTTGCCGGTGCCCAGCTGGCCGAGACGTTCCGTCTTCCCGGTATAGGGATTATAGGAGCCCACGCCTTCCGACGTGCTGAACCAGATCAGTCCGTCCTCGTCCTCAGCGATGTCCACGGTGGCCAGGGAGGTGATGTCGTTGCCCCCTTCCGCCGGGTCGGGGCTGCGGAAGTCGTAGCCGTCGAAACGGGTCAGGCCGTCGCGCGTGCCGATCCAGACGAAGCCGAAGTGGTCCTGGTAGGTGCAGTGGATGGTATTGGACGGGAGGCCCTCCCGGGTGGTGAAGTGGCCGAAATAGTAGTACGGTGCAGCCTGGACGGGCCTGGCGAGCAGGCCGACAAGCAGCAGGAAGGGAAGAAATGCGTGTCTCATCGGGACGGTTTATCTTATCGGCTGCAAGTTAACGATTATTCCTTTAAATATGGACTCAATCGCTTTTAAAATGGATTCGATATTCATAAATTTTAAGATATACTGCGCGCTTTTATAAAATAACTGCATCTTTATTGAACAAATATGTAAAGTTTAATGTATATTTGTGTGTATTTAACCGCAACACTAAAGAATGGGTTCGCAACCCTATTATAACCAAATATTATTAATTCTATGACCAAACAACTGTTTGCGAAAGCGGCAACGATCGTCATGATCTTTGCTGCGAGTCTCCTGGGAATGAGCTCAGCTCTTGCCCAGAACGCTCCCATCCGCGGTACTGTCGTCGATTCCGGCAATCAGCCGGTGATAGGCGCAGCCGTGATGGTTCCCGGCACCACCAACGGTGCCACGACCAACATCGACGGCAAGTTTGAATTGCGCGTCGCCCCCGGCACCACGCTGGAGGTTTCCTGCATTGGCTACCAGACCAAGCGTGTGGCTGCCGCCAATGGCATGACCGTCGTCCTCGAGGATGATACCGAATTGCTCGAGGAAACCGTGGTGATCGGTTACGGTGTCCAGAGGAAGAGCGACCTCACCGGCTCCGTGGCATCTGTCCGCCAGGCCGAACTCATGGACCGCTCGACGACTGACGCCGCCGCCGCCCTCCAGGGCAAGGCTGCCGGTGTGCAGATCTTCAACGCCTCCGGTGCTCCTGGTGAAGGCGCCTCCATCCGCGTCCGTGGTGTCTCCTCAAACGGCAACTCCGGCCTCGGCCCGCTCCTCATCGTGGACGGTCTGAAGGTGGACAACATCCAGTATCTCGATCCTTCCATGATCGAATCCATGGAGGTCCTGAAGGACGCTGCCTCCGCCGCCATCTACGGCGCGCAGGCCGGTAACGGTGTCGTGCTCATCACGACCAAGAGCGGCGCCGCCTCCAAGGGTAAGGATGGCAACATCTTCTACAACTATAAGATGAACCTCAGCATTCTGGGCAAGAAGGCTGAAGTGATGAATGCCGATCAGTATATCGATTGGAACGAGCAGGCCGGTAACTTCACCCGCCAATCCGCCATTGATAATGGCTGGTGGGACGGTAAGACCGTTACCGACTGGGCCAGCGTACTTTTTGGCCCCAGCGTCTCTCACAATCATACCCTTGGCGCCCAGGGCGGAAACGACCGTGGCAACTACTTCGTTTCTCTTTCCTATGCCGATCAGGACGGTATGGTCGTCGGTAACAAGGACTACTACAAGCGTTTCACCGCACAGGTGAATGCCGACTATAAGATCAAGTCCTGGTTCCAGGTCGGCACCAACACTTCCATCGAGCGCTATACCCGCGGTTCCGTCTCCGAGCATTCGGAGTATTCCAATGGTGATAACGGTACTTCCTTGTTGGGTGCTCTTATCATCGATCCGCTCACTCCGGTTTACTATACCTCCATGGACCAGATGGCCTATGACCTTCGTGCCGCTGCAGAAGGAACCAAGCGCCCCAGCGAGACCACTTATTATAAGGTCTATAAGAATGAGGACGGCTACTACTATGCTACTTCCCGTTTCCAGGAAGGTGACGGTGGTAACCCGCTTGTCTTCCGTGACCGCGCCAACAGCAAGAGCGAGGGCTGGAACATCCGCGGAACCGTGTTCGCAAACCTCACCCCGATCAAGGGTCTGGTGATCACTTCCCGCCTCGGTTATCGTATCGCGCAGAGCTACTCCAGCAATTTTGTGGAGCCTTATTTCCTGAATCCGAAGCTCTACGCCGATAATTACAAGGTGTCTGCCACCTCTTCTCAGAACTATTACTATCAGTGGGAAAACTTTGCGAACTACAACGTGACCCTGGGCCGCAAACACGCTATCGGCGCCATGGTGGGTATGTCCTACACCTACCAGGACCGCCGCGCCGTCGGTGTGCAGCTCGAAGGTAAGGACCCGCTCAAGGGCTATGCCGAGAACTTCCGCTACATCAGCCAGGACAACGGCTCCGGTACGAAGACCTTCACTGGCACCTCCGATCCGAACCAGAACACGCAGATTTCTTACTTCGGTCGTCTTTCCTACACCTACGACAATCGATACAGCATCCAGACGAACTTCCGTGCAGATGCGTTCGACTCCTCCAAGCTCTCCCTTAAGAACCGCTGGGGCTTCTTCCCTTCCGTGTCCGCCGGCTGGACCATCAGCAATGAGAACTTCATCAAGGACAACGTCAGCAAGGACGTCCTGAGTTTCCTGAAACTCCGCGCTTCCTGGGGTCAGAACGGTAACATTGCCGTGCTGTCCGGTTATCCGTATTCAACCACGATCGATTACAACAGCAAGCAATACCAGTGGGATATTGCGGATCCTTCCATCACGAACGGTTCCGCTCCCTCCGGCCTGGCCAATCCTGACCTGAAGTGGGAAACCTCCGAACAGCTTGACCTCGGTATCGACGCCCGCTTCCTCAATAACCGCCTCACCTTCGGTATGGACTGGTACAACAAGGACACCAAGGACCTGCTGATGAGCGTGAACCCGGTTTACGAAGTGGGTATTTCCTCCACGACCATCAACGCGGGCTCTATCAACAACCGTGGTCTCGAGTTCGAACTTGGCTGGCAGGATACCGTCGGTGATTTCCACTACAGCATCAACGCCAACTTCTCCACCCTGTCCAACAAGGTGACGTACATGAACAAGTCCGGCGGCGAGCGTCTCAAGGGTGCCGAATTCTCCAACCTCAAGATGAAGACTTATTTCGAGGAAGGTTACCCGGTGTGGTACATCCGTGGCTTCGAGTATGCTGGCGTCGGCGATGCAGGACAGCCTCTGTACTACGACAAGAATGGCGAAATGACGGATTCTGTATCCGATGACGACCTCAAGTTTGTCGGTAGCGGTATCCCTACCTATAACTATGGTATCACCCTCCGTGCTGACTGGAAGGGTCTTGATCTCACTATTTTCGGCACCGGCGCCGGCGGCAACGTGATCATGCCTTGCGTCTATCGTACCGAGCATCCGAAGATCAACTCTCTCGCTTACTTCTATGAGAATGCCGGCAAGACGCTCCCGACCATCAAGAACATGTATGACAACGTGTCCTTCTGGAGTTCTTCCGCCAATCTGTTCAAGGGTGACTACTTCAAGATCAAGCAGATCCAGCTCGGCTATTCCCTGCCGAAGAACATTGCCAAGAAGATCTTGCTCAGCAATCTCCGTGTATATGTCTCCCTGGATGACTTCTTCACTTTCACCAAGTATCCTGGTTTCGACCCCGAAACGGCTTCCACCGGCAGCTACAACGGTATGGGTCTGGACAAGGGTTCCTATCCTAACTCCCGGAAACTCCTCCTTGGTGTCAACATCACGTTCTAACCTTAATCCTGCACTATCATGAAAAAGATTATCATACTCGGTATTTCTTTTGGAGCAGCTCTCTTCACGCTTGCTTCCTGCAGCCAGAGCTTGCTCGAGATCCCGCAGAAAGGTGTCGTTGCGTACGAGGCTTTTTATGATGGCTCTGAGGCGAGCGCTGAATCTGCTACCCTCTCGGCTTATGCGGCCGGCATCAAGGCCCATAACCTGGGTGCCGCCTTCTCTCCCCATACCATCGCACCTTCCTACTATGTGCTGACGAATGCCCCTTCCGATGATATCTATTACGGCTCCGGCAGCCCCGGTGACCATGTCTTCGGTCTGGAGATCAATGAGTATCGCCCGTCTTTCGGCAGCAACAGCGACATCATCGCCAACGACTACAAGGGTTTTTATCAGTTTATCTATGCCTGTAACCTGGTGATTGACAACTTTGAGTACGGAAAGAGCGCCCAGATTGACAAGAACATCTCCGAGGCCCGTGTCCTCCGTGCCCTGGCGCACCTGCACCTGGCTACGTACTGGGGAACCCCGCCTCTCGTGGACCATATCCTCGGCGGTGATGCCCGTCCGGCCAACTCGGACCATGCCGAACTGATGAAATGGATCGTCAAGGAATTCGATGAATCTGCCGCGTACCTTCCTTCCCGCGGAAGCAAGGACAACAAGAACGGCGCCATCCGCCTAACCAAGGAGGCTGCCTATGCTCTCGAGGGTAAGGCACAGGTCCAGGCCGGTGATTATGCCGGTGCCAAAACCACCCTCAAGAAGGTCATCGATTCTAAGATGTTCGATCTGGTTCCCGGATCGGAAATGAGAAACATTTTCCATCGCGCCGGCGACGGCAGCCCGGAGAAGGTGTTTGAGTTCAACTATGTGAACAACGTAAACCTGAGCGCATTCGGTGGCTTCCGTCACTTCCAGCGTAATGCTTCTTGTTGGTGGCGTGACCTCAAGGCCCTGCCGGATCAGGTGATCTCCGTTATCGGTTGGGGTGGCGGCGGCAATCCGTCCGAGTCCTTCGTCAAGGCCATTACGGAGAACGAACAGGATTCCGATCGCCGCAAGGCATGGATCATCTCCTATGAGGAACTGCTCGGCGATTTCAGCTATGGTGGAGACACCAAGTCCAAAGAAGAGCGTCTGATGGATCCCGACCGCGGCCTGTCTGCGAAATCCTATTATGGCAACTGCGGATGGTTCACGTATAAGTTCGCGCCGTACAAGTCCGACCTGATCACCAACAGCAGTACCGATACCGACAATAACACCGTCGTTATGCGTTATGCCGAAGTCCTGTTGCTCTATGCCGAGGCTTGTGCCCAGACGGGAGAGACCAGCGGTGCCGGTCTTGAGGCCCTCAATAAGGTGGCCACGCGTGCCGGCGCTCCGACCTATGCGGCGCTGTCCCTGGCCAACGTCAAGCAGGAGAAGCGCTTCGAGCTTTACATGGAGGGGTATCGTTTCCCGGATCTTGTCCGTTGGAACGATGCCGCCACGGTCCTCAAGGAGCAGGGCAAATGTGTTCCTTCCTTCACGGATCCGTTCGATGCTGCAAAGGGTATCCCGCACAGCGCTGTAATTGACTACTCTTCCGCTTACTACAACTCCACTTACGGCTTCAAGGTCGGAAAGAATGAGTTGATGCCTTTCCCGTTCGGCGAGCTCCAGCTCAACGCGTACAACGAGGAAACTGGCGAAGGTCTCCAGCAGAATCCGGGTTGGGAATAATCCCGGATTTCCTCAAGCTTATTCGTTTTACATACGAATAATTTGTTAGTGGTTGGGAGGCACCCCGGGATGGGATGCCTCCCTTTTTCTTTAATAATTGGACCGAGCAGGTGAACTATTTTTAAATATAACTGCGAAATTTTTGAACAAATCTGCAAATTTTTGTTATATTTGCGTGTTCGAATACGTTCGAGCACATGGGCCCCGCAACCCTTTTTAACCAAAATATTATTAATTCTATGACCAAACAATTGTTTGCGAAGGCAGCAACGATCGTCATGATTATTGCTGCGAGTCTTTTGGGAACGAGCTCAGCTCTCGCCCAGAATCCTGCCATTCGCGGTACTGTTGTCGATTCCGGTAACCAGCCGGTGATCGGCGCTGCCGTCATGGTGCCCGGCACCACCAATGGCGCTACTACGGATCTCGACGGTAACTTCGAAATCCGTGTCGCCCCCGGCACTACGCTGGAGGTTTCCTGCATCGGCTACGTCGCCAAGCGCGTCTCCGCCGCCAACGGCATGACCATCGTCCTCCAGGATGACGCTGAAATGCTCGAAGAGACGGTGGTGATCGGTTACGGCGTGCAGAAGAAGAGTGACCTCACCGGTTCCGTGGCTTCCGTCCGCGAGGACGACCTCAAGAACCGCTCCACGTCCGACGCCGCCGCCGCCCTCCAGGGCAAGGCCGCCGGTGTGCAGGTCATCCAGGCTTCCGGTGCTCCGGGCAAGGCCGCTGACATCCGCGTCCGTGGTTACTCCTCCAACTCCGGTTCCATCGGACCGCTCCTCATCGTCGACGGTCTGAAGGTGGACAACATCCAGTACCTGGATCCGGAAATGATCGAGTCCATGGAGGTCCTGAAGGACGCCGCTTCCGCCGCTATCTATGGTGCCGAGGCTGGTAACGGTGTTGTGCTCATCACCACCAAGTCCGGTAAGAAGGGCCAGGGCAAGGTCTTCTACAACGGCCAGTTCCAGCTCTCTACGCTCTCCAAGAAGCTTGACATCATGAACGCCGCTCAGTACATCGAGTTCGGTAAGGCTCAGGGCTACCTCAAGCAGAGCGACCTCGATACCTATTATGACGGTGTCACCGATGTCGACTGGAGCAGCGAGATCTTCGTTCCGACGTGGAGCAACCGCCACACGGTGGGCTTCCAGGGCGGCAACGACCGTGGCAACTTCTTCGTGTCCATCAACAACGTCCACAACAACGGTATCTTCCGTGGTGACAAGGATGTGTACGACCGTCTGACCTTCCAGGTCAACGCTGACTATAAGATCAAGGACTGGCTGACCGTCGGTGTCAACAACTCCATCGAAAAGTGGGGCACCAAGAGCGTCTCCGAAGCCAACGACAATGGCTCCGCGCTCCTGTCCGCGATCACTTCTTCTCCTCTGTTCCCGGCCCGTGGCGATGAAAGCCGCCTGAGCGCCGGCCTGAAGAACGCCCTCGCTTCCGGCAAGAAGATCCTCACGGATCCCGAGACCGGCCTCTACTGGACCGTTCCTCTCATCGGTGAGACCCAGTCCGGTCACCCGTTCGTGCAGCGTGATGCTACCGAGAGCCAGAGCGGCGGTATCAGCGTCCGTGGCGTTGCCTACCTCAACTTCATGCCGTTCAAGGGCTTCGTGTTCACGTCCCGTTTCGGCTACCGCATCGCCCAGAGCACGTCTCACAACTACACCGAGCCGTACTACTCCACCGCGACCATCAAGGCTGACAACTACACCTTGAACGCTTCCGCGAATACGAGCTACTACTATCAGTGGGAGAACTTCGCGAACTACAACCGCACCTTCGGCAAGCACGAGGTCTCTGCCATGGCCGGTATGTCCTACATCGAGAACAACTCCGACAGCGTCTACGGCCAGGCTACCGGTCCGGACATCCTGAAGGGTTACGAGAAGAACTTCCAGTACCTCAGCTACCTGAAGGACAGCGATACGACCTCCAAGACCATCACCAACTCCCCGGGTCGCAGCGCCAGCCTGTCTTACTTC
>Ga0265300_10002347_pt1 | contig 16493 bp, 14 predicted proteins | sample AusTroGonzalo_MG_FD_193482 | JGI IMG/M metagenome (GOLD analysis project Ga0265300, IMG submission 193482) | Bovine rumen microbial communities from tropical cattle in Woodstock, Queensland, Australia - Gonzalo_03 | ecosystem: Host-associated > Mammals > Digestive system > Stomach > Rumen ...
TCATCCTCAATCTTGGCGACTTTTTGGCTTCTTCTGCCAAATCGTTCATTAACTTATCATCTATTATCTTCATAGTCTCGTTATTCTCATTTTACCCAACATTTCAAAAAACATATTAAATCTGCGTGTAAAGGTACGAATAATCAATGGAAATTTACTATCTTTGCGCTGAGGCAGGCTGTCCTATGCCGAAACTGGAGATGCTGGAGGCAGAGCTGCGTTTCCTGGAAGAATCTTATTTCTTTTCTTTACCGTGAACGCTTTTGATCTTCATGCCTAACTTACCAGGCAGGATGGCATTGAGCGTGACACCAACGATGGCTGAGAGCGCTAGACCGGAGAAGTGGATAGGACCGATGCTCACGTTATCGTCGGCACCATATTTCACACCGATGGCAATCACCAGGATCAAGGCTGCCACAAACACATTGCGCGACGAATTGAAATCAACACTATCCTCTACCAGATTGCGAACACCCACAGCCGAGATCATACCGTAGAGAATCAGACTCACACCACCAATCGTAGCAGCTGGCATCAGGCCAATCAAACAGGCAAACTTAGGACAGAACGACAACAGGATGGCGAAGCAGGCTGCCAAACGGATGACAGCTGGGTCAAACACCTTTGTCAGATTCAATACACCAGTATTCTCTCCATACGTGGTATTGGCAGGGGCACCAAAGAGCGATGCCAGAGCCGTAGCCAGTCCGTCGCCCATCAGCGTACGATGCAGACCCGGCTCCTTCAGGAAGTCCTTGCCTACAGTAGAAGAGATGGCGCACATATCACCGATATGCTCCATGATGGTAGCGATAGCGATGGGCATGATGGCTATGATGGTAGAGATGAGGAATGTGGTGTCCAGATTGTCAAAGACTGCCAGTGCGGTCTGCTCTCTGCTGAATGGCAGTCCAATCCATGCGGCCTCGCTTAATGATGAGAAATCCACCTCGCCCATTACCACGGCCGTCGTATAGCTGACCACCACACCCAACAGGATAGGAATAATTCTGATGATGCCCTTACCACACACACTGGCAAGGATGACCGTTGCCAGTGCCACGATGGCCAATGGCCAGTTGGTGGTACAATTCTGGATCGCACTACCCGAGAGCACCAGACCAATGGCGATAATCATAGGTCCTGTCACCAAAGGAGGGAAGAATCGCAGCATCTTCTCGATGCCGAACGACTTGATGAGACCCGCCATCAGGAAATAGCATAGTCCGGCAAAGAACACACCGATGCAGGCATAGTCCAAGGCCAGTGTCTCAGTCATTCCCTGCTCTACGCCCAGGGCCTTCACAGACATATAGCCGCCCAGGAAGGCAAATGAGGACCCTAGGAATGCAGGCACCTGCAACTTGCTGACTAAATGAAAGACCAGTGTGCCAATACCTGCAAACAGCAAGGTTGACGACACAGAAAGACCAGTTAGCACAGGCACCAACACGGTGGCACCAAACATGGCAAACAAATGTTGGACACCCAAGATGATGTACTTTGGCATGCCCAGTTCTCTGGCATCGGTGATACCTTCTTTCTCTTCAATTTGATTCATCTGTTATTTTATTTATATTCAATAATTCTTCTTAAATCTTGGTGCAAAAATACGAAAAAACGGAGAATTATTACTATATTTGTCCCAAGTTTATGATTAATTAATAAGGAACATTTAACGATGAAGCACTATCTGAAGACTTTGGAGGAAACCATCCGCCGGCAATGGGACCAGAAGTCGCTATGTGACTACGAGGGCGACTCATTTACGTATGCAGATGTGGCAACAAGCATTGAGCAGTTCCGGATCTTTCTTGTTGAGGCCGGTATTACTAAGCGCAGTAAGATCGCCATCTGTGCGCGGAACTGCGCCCGTTGGGCCATGACGTTCTGGGACATCAATGTCAATGAATGTGTGGCGGTGCCGCTCCTGGCCGATTTCCACCCCAACAGCATTTCCACCTTCACCCATCACTCCGACAGTGTGTTGCTTTTCACCGACAAGGAGATTTGGGAAGGGCTTAATCCTGGGCAGATGCCCAACCTCAGGGCTGCCATCAATGTGAAGGACCGCTCGATGCTCTGGCATCGTGATGAAAAAGTGGCTGAGGCATGGGAGAACCGCGAGAAGGCTTTCGCACAGAAATATCCTGCAAGTCTGACGAAGGAACAGATTTCCTATCCCTCGGACAATATGGACAAGCTGGCCATCATCAACTATACTTCTGGAACGACCGGTAATCCCAAGGGTGTCATGCTTACCTACGGTGCCATTTCAGATACCGATGCATTCAGCAACAGCCATTTCCCCAATCAGCCCGGTGAGACTGTCGTATCGATGCTCCCCATGGCCCACATGTACGGCCTGGCCATCGAGTTCATCCATCCTAATGTCGATGGCGTGACGGTTTATTTCCTTGGCAAGACGCCCTCACCCACCACATTGCTGAAAGCCATGCAGGAAGTGAAACCCTATATGGTGGTCACGGTGCCGCTGGTAATGGAGAAGGTGTACGCCAATTCCATCAAGCCTGCCCTCGACAAGATGAAATGGCTGACGGCCATCCCCCAGGCCCGCAAGGCGATTTATAAGCTCGTGCGTAAGAAGGTGTTGACAGCCTTTGGCGGTCAGGTGCGCGGCTTCATCATGGGTGGTGCAGCCCTGAAGTCTGAAGCGGAGGACTGTTTCTCCAAGATACGCCTGCCTTATACGGTGGGCTATGGCATGACCGAAGCCTGCCCGTTGTTGGGTTTTGAATGGTGTACGGAGTTCGTGCCTGGTTCCTGTGGCAAACCCGTTCACGAACTTCGCATCAATTCCGATGATCCAAGGAACGTCCCAGGGGAAATACAGGTTCGGGGCGCCAACCTTACCATCGGCTATTACAAGAATCCCGAGGCCAATGCCGCTGCGTTTACCGACGACGGATGGTTCCGTACAGGTGACCTGGGCCTGTTGGACGAAGAAAACAATATCTTCATCCGCGGCCGCATCAAGTCGATGATCCTCAACTCTTCTGGTCAGAACATCTATCCCGAAGAATTGGAGGCTGTGTTGTCTGGCTGCCCATACGTGAGCGAATCGCTGGTCGTAGAGCGAAAGGGTAGGTTAGTGGCTTTGGTATATCCCGAGATACCCGAAGACCTGGATATCAGCAAACGTTCGGAGATTCCCGAGCTCATCCGCACTACCGCCAACAAGTCGCTTCCCGTCTATAGTAAGATCAACGAAGTGGAATTTGTTGACGAGCCTTTTGAAAAGACCCCGAAGATGAGTATCAAACGCTATTTGTACCGATAATGATGCAAACTACAATAAAACTAATGACAGCGCTGTTGCTGTTGATGATTCCCAACAACATTCAGGCAGAGCAAAAACCTTGGGAGCATGGGCGGTTACAAGTGTCGGACAATCAGCGTTTCTTGCAGCATGCTGACGGCACACCCTTTTTCTGGTTGGGTGAGACAGCTTGGCTGATGCCTGAAAGACAGAACCGTGAGGAAGTATCGTATTATTTGGATAAGGCACGTGACGCCGGCTATAATATGATCCAGGTGCAGGTGCTGAACGATGTCCCCTCGATAAACGCTTATGGGCAACCCTCTCATGATCAACAGGGCAATCTGCTGACCAAGGCCGACTATGGTTACTGGGACCACATGGATTATATCGTCAGTCAGGCCGAGCAGCGCGGCATCTATATCGGCATGGTGTGCATCTGGGGCGGGGTGGTAAAGGCTGGCAAACTCTCTGTAGAACAGGCGAAGACCTACGGCAGTTTTCTGGCTAACCGCTACAAGAACCATCCGAATATCATCTGGATCATCGGTGGCGATATTCAGGGCGATATCAAGGCCGATGTATGGGAGACACTTGCCACCACCATCAAGTCGATAGACAATAATCACCTGATGACCTATCATCCCCGTGGACGCTATACATCCGCCAAATGGTGGAGTCGGGCAGCGTGGATTGACTTCCACACCTTCCAGAGTGGGCATCGCAAGTACGGTCAGCGCATGAACGACAGGACCTATCCCATACCCGACAATACGGAAGAGGACAACTGGATGTATGTGGATTCCACTTGGGCCTACAAACCCACGAAACCTGTTATTGACGATGAACCTATTTATGAGGGCATACCTAAAGGGCTCCACGATCCTAATGAAGGTTTATGGCAGTCATGTGATGTGCGTCGTTATGCCTATTGGAGTGTGTTTGCAGGCAGTTGTGGGCACACCTATGGCCATAATGCCATCATGCAGTTCTACAAGCCTGGCTATCCTTCGGCTTATTTTAATGAAAAAGTGTGGACGGAGGCACTTGAAGATCCTGGGTTCAATCAGATGAAGCATTTGAAACGACTGATACTCTCATTCCCTTATTTCGAGCGTGTGCCTGATCAAAGTGTCATTCTGGATAACGGCACCCAATACGATCGTCTGATTGCCACCCGAGGCAACGACTACTTGTTGGTATATAACTACACAAGCCGCGACATGAAGATCGACTTACGTAAGATTTCTGGTCATCAAAAGAAAGTCTGGTGGATGGATGCCAGTACAGGCCAGCGAACTTATCTCGGCCATTATGACAACAAGGTGCTTACCTACCGCCCACAAAAGATTGGAGACGGTATCGAGGATGGTGTCCTCATTGCCATAGACGCATCGAAAAACTATCTGACGTCCAGTATTGTTAAGATGCTGCCTGAGAATGGGGCGACGGAGGTGAATATCGACACGCACCTAACGCTGGTGATGAGCGATGATGCCACTATCGGTCAGAAAGGGTTCGTATCAGTGTATGATAAACAAACGGGAGAGTTGGTTGACCGTCTGGATATGAGCATCCCTGCAGGCCCTACGGAGAGTCAGCCGAAAAACCCTGCGGCACAATACACGCCTGTACCTTATATCTACAAGTCGCAGCATATCACCAATCGCAACACCAAGGCTGGCACTCCGTCTGGCATAAACGGATGGGACACAGGACGCTATCAGCTCGATATCATAGGCGGTTTCTCGGATGGCTTTCACTTCTATCCCATGATCGCTAAGGGGAAACAGGTTACCATCTATCTGCATCACAACGTGCTGGAGTATGGTCACGAGTATGATGTCACCATCGATGAAGGTGTTATTAGCGGCTTCGATGGTATCAAAGGCAAAAAGGGCTGGACGTTCCGCACGAAAGAGAAAGCTCCAGATGTTCATCAGCGACTGCTGACGGTATCGGCTGACGGCAAGGGCGACTTCTCCACCGTTCAGGGGGCCATGGACTTTATACCCGACTCTGTTGCCTCGGCACAAGACGGCTACAAAGTATTGGTGAAGAATGGCGACTACGAAGAACTGGTGTACTTCCGCAACAAACGGTTTGTCACCATCGAGGGAGAGAGTCGCGAGGGTGTGGTGATCCATTATAGGAATAATGAGGTCTTTAACCCTCATCCTGCCGACATCAAGACCAACGAGGTTCGTGGTACGTTCCCCTCGCGACGTGCCGCCTTTGCTGCCGATAACTGTAGCGACCTGACATTCCGCAATCTGACCATCAAGACGGATTGCAAGGGACAAGCCGAGGGACTGTTGGTGAACGGTGAGCGCAACTATTTTGAGAACATCCACATTATCGGCGATGGTGATGCCTTACAGGCCAATGGCAGCTGTTACTGGCAGAACTGTCGCATTGACGGTGGCGGTGATACGATATTAGGGCGCGGTCCGTCGTTCTTCAATCACTGCACCATCACCAGCTATGGCGCTTTCATGTGGATTCGTAACACGGAGGAGAATCATGGCAACATCTTCTTAGACTGCCATTTCAAGGGCCTCAGCGACAATGCCGAACTTGGCCGACTGCCAGACAATAATGGCAAGAACTATCCTCATGCAGAATGTGTCCTTCTAAACTGCACCTTGGAAAACATTCCTGCGTTTGGTTGGGGCAAGATTGATGACAGCGCCAAGACAGCTACCATCTTAGAGTTCAATAGTCACGATACGGAGGGCAAGCTGATTGACACATCCAAGAGAAATCCACTGATGCGTCAACTCGACCCCATCCGCGATGCAGAACTCATCGTCCGTTATTCTGACAGTCATTGGGTCCTAGATTGGTAGAACTGCTGCCATCACCGTAAACATCAGTTTTTTCATACCTATACCTCTTTTAATAGGAACGCCATGTACATTGGCAGGGTCAGTAACTGATCCTTACGTCCAATATTATAGTCGCCAAGTTTTATGGCACTCGTCACATGGTATTTCTCCGGATGACTCATTACCGTACGCATAGACTTGGCATTGCCCGTAGTAGCCTTGCATTCCACGGGTGTGCACTTGCCCTTATAGCGCATGAGGAAATCGAGTTCCACACCAGCATTCTTATGAAAGTAATACAACTTGCGTCCCATCTTACCGAAAATGTCTGCTACAAGATTCTCTTTGATGGCACCATGATAACTAAGCAGGTCGCCTTGCAATATGCTCGACTGGGTGCCATCTTCAAGCGTTGAAATGAGCAACCCGATATCTGTCATATATACCTTGAACTCATTTTTTAATTTGTGTCCGTCAAGCGGCAGTTCCGTAATCTCCGTATTATAGCATCTGCGAATGATGCCGGCATCCTCTATCCACTGCAGGCTTCCTGCATAGTCGCGCCCACGGCCTCCCGGACGGACCACGTTGTAACTGAACTTCTTATATTCGCGAGCCAGTTGGGCGGGTATCGACTCGAAGCATTCCCTGATGCGCGACTTGTCGGCAGCAGGAGCATACTTTACCATGTCCGACTTATACTCATCCACGATGCGCCTCTGCACAGCAAGTACCTTGCCTATCTGCTTTGTTTCCATGAAGGTTGTCACCACCTCAGGCATACCTCCCACCACGATATACTGATGTAGCAGTTCGCGGAAACGGTCGTGCAGCGCCTCTTCAACGGGTGTCTCGCTGTTCAGGCATTTCTTCAGATAATCGAAGTGTATCGTCTTAATGCCATTGGCCCACAGCCACTCCTCAAAGTCCATCGGATACATATCCACAATATCCTCGAAACCAACTGGTATAGAGGCTTCTTCCTCCTCCTTCTGTTCCTCAGGTGACTTATAGCCATTCACGCCCAACAGTGAGCCAGTACACATCACCTCATAGCGACCGTCCTGATGGAAATATTTCAGCGAGCCTCTTGCCTTCGGACAATCCTGAATCTCGTCAAAGATAAAACAGGTCTTGCCTGGCTCAATCTCTGCATTGGGCATAGCCGCCGTAATACGCATGATGATGGAGTCCACTTCCAGATTCGGAGAGAAGAATTTCTTGTAGTCCGGATGCTCACGGAAATCCAGATATACCACATGCTTGAAATGCTTTTGTGCAAAGTCCATCACACTGCTGGTCTTGCCGCACTGGCGGACTCCTTTCACAACGAGTGGCTTGTGAGAGGCATCATCCAACCACGATTGGAGTACGTTTTCTATCTTTCTTTTATACATAATAACACGTTTTATAGCCGACTTTCTTTTGTTGGTCACACGTTTTATGGCCGACTTTTTGTGCAAAGATACACATTTTGTTTTATTTATCAATACTATTTGCAAATGAAAAATGAGATTATTAAGTCAGTTTAACTATTACCGACGATAGAAGGGGCGAGTCGTTTGGCTCGCCCCTTTGCTTTATATTGTCTTCCTATACTCCTGCGGTGAGAATTCTTTGTTCAGCCGAGGAATTGGTGAATCCAGAAAAGGCTTCGGAGAGATCCAGAACTCCCGTCACAAAAAGGACTCCGATGGCACCCATAAAAACCAAATCGGCTCTGAGCCGGGTAAACAGAAGTGTTGCCATCACCGCAATTAGTGTCGTGATGGTAATCCAGGCGTCAATGCCGAATCCTAAAAAGACTGATTGTTCCATGCTAAAAACCGTTTAATACACAAAGATACGGTATTCTCTGCAAAGATAAGAACTTATTTTGTAACTTGCAAATAAATCGAGATTTATTTCGTGAGTTGCTGGTAGAGTTTGAAGAGCTCGGCAACGCATTGGCTTTCGGTCATCGTTTTGATGTGGGCTATATCTAACTGATTTGCGACACTTTGGTATTAAATAACCATCTTCTGTTCATAAAACAATCAATAAAGTGTTCTGGACTGTTTCTCCAGAACACTTTTTCTTGTTTAATCGATGGTCAGGACTGCTACGCAGTTTTCTTGAAAAATGCATGTTTTCTACGGAAAATTTCTTTGATAGGAAAAAATACATTATCTTTGCGCCAACAATTACTACGATATGAAACAAAAGATAATTATTTTGATGTTTGCACTGTTGCCTACCATGTCGGCATTTAGTCAGCAAGTTGACCCAAAGTTGGGGCAAGGCGACATTCCTGCCTGGTTTACCTATCCACAAGAAGGAGAATATGTCGGAGTGTCTCCCGACAAGATTAAGGATCCCGTTTTAAAAGAGATAGCTGCAGAAATGATAGCTCTCTTGTCCTACGTTTTATGTCAGGAAAGAAAAGGGATGAATGAGACTGATTATTTGGAAAATGTGAAAAATGAACAGATTTCTTATAGCACCGATTCTCCACAGAATTCAGAATATAAATCAGTAAGTAAAATACCTTTGGAGCTAGAATTTAGCATAGATTATTTTGTTTCAAAACGACATGTAGGTAATGACGGGTCTGTTTGGGTGTCCATAAAACCTGGAAAAGGTAAAAACAAGCTGATATTATCAAGTAATACAGATACCACTTTTGGGACGGAAACCAAGGGCGATGAGGTATTAAATAGTTTGAAAAGCAAGAATTTCGTAAACCTTCAATATGGGAAGAGTGTCATGTCGTGTGCGTGGGACTTGTCTAATCTGCAGAATGACCAAACGTCTCTAGCTTCAAATAACACATTCGCTTTAAAAATTGAACATCAAGGCAAAAGTGAAGTTGTTGGTGTTAACGAGAATTCGAAAACTCAAAATCTTTCTAATTCAGGGACTTGGACAGAAAAACAACGAAAAGCTATTGAAAAGGATGCCTTAAAAAGAATGGATATTAATTCATACCCAAGAACTGACGTTATCTCAATGTGTGATGATAAAGGAATAATGTATGCTCATAGTTTAGTCACGTTCCTTTATGAAAGAAATAATAATCCTTTAGAAAATTATCCGCAATTGAAAACTAGCGCCATTTATTTTGGTACAGGCGGTGATGTGATAGCTTTAGTATATAATGAAACAATTAAAGTAGATGAACCGGATTATGAAGCTATGTTTGCTCAAAACATAGGGGGTGACACTCTTATCCACCAACTGGGTGAAGACATCTCGGCTAACGATACTATTGATGAGGGGAGAACTTCGGACACGTTCTCTGACGTGGATGTGAATATTCCCGTAATGGATGGTCCAAATCGTAATAGTTTTGCAGTAATTATTGGTAACGAGAAATATAAGAATGAGGTCAACGTACCCTATGCGGAAAATGATGCCAAGATTTTTAAGCTATATGTACAGCAGACACTGGGTGTTCCAGAGAAGCAGATTCACTATGTAACTAATGCGGGACTGAATGACCTTCGTTTTGCTGTTCGTTGGCTGAAACAGGCCATGGAGATATGTAACGGACAGGGTAAGGCTATCTTCTACTATGCTGGTCACGGTATTCCCGACGAGGCCGATAAAACAGCCTACTTATTGCCGACAGATGGCATAGGTAGTGATCCAGAGACGGGCTATTCACTTCAAAAACTATATTCGGAGTTAGGAAAGATGCAAGCACAACGTGCTATGATATTTCTTGATGCATGCTTCAGCGGTTCGAAGCGTGACGGACAGATGATGGTCTCGGCACGTGGAGTCGCTATTAAAGAGAAACCCATGTCACCAGAGGGTAATACGGTAGTTTTTTCAGCTGCTCAGGGTGATGAGACGGCATATCCCTATAAAGAACAGCAACATGGGATGTTTACTTACTATTTACTAAGGAAGTTGCAAGAAACTAAGGGTGATCTGACATTGGGAGAGCTGAGTGACTATCTTACAAATGAGGTAAAACGCGAGTCATTTGTTGAGAATCATAAAATGCAAACTCCAACAGTCAATTCATCTCCTGCACTATCCGAATCTTGGCGATTGATGAAGTTAAAGTAGCTGGTAGAACTTGAAGATCTCGGCCACGCATAGGCTGTTTTTTTAATACTTTTCCTTGCAAGTTTAAAATTTGATTCGTACCTTTGCAGCGGATAAGTCGTGAGAGGACGATGTATATGGGTCGTGTGAAGTCCCCGCCAGCATAGCATCACGCTTTAGCGTAAACCTCCTTCACGTTCCAGGGGCATATATAAAGGGCATCCAATTGGAGGCCCTTTTTCGATTGAAATTATGTAGCCAAATAGAAAGGAAATATCATCCATTTTGCTAGATTAAGGGCATAAAAAAAGCTCGCCGCTGCGAGCCCAAAATTGTTAACCTTAAATCTAATTCTATGAAAAACGAGTGCAAAGGTAAGGCTTTTATTTCACCCTGCCAAATTTTAAAGCGTAAAATTTGCTTTTTACTTTTTATTTTCTTATCTTTGCAGTCGTAAGATTGCGAAGCATAAAATATAAAACAAAAGACAATATGAAGAAACTACTTAATTTTATGCTCGCTGCAGCCCTGATTGGCGGCGCAACGGTGTTTACGTCGTGTACGAAAGACGATAACCCTGTAGATCCTGCTACTAATCTCGCTGAGAAGATTATTGGCAAGTGGATAACGGCAGAGTTTAACGGGCAACCCCAGCCGACCGACAACAAGGCTGTGCTAAATTTCGTTTCCGACACCAAGGCTTTCCTGAGTGCTTCATTCATAGCCCATCCTAAACTGAGTGACTTATGGAATGTCCAGACTGAATACGCAGTCGTAATTGCGGGTAACAAGGTGACGCTCACCAACAAAATCGACGAGCACCAGACAATCATGATTGAGCTCACAGTCAGTTCTATCTCAACCAGAGAGATGCAGACGTTGATGAAGAACACGATGATTATAGATGGTCAGGAAATTAGTTCACCAGAGATGACCATCAGCTTCACGAAGGTAACCCGCGACTACAACGAGGCAATCATCGGTATTTGGGAAGGCCAGATGACCAGCGAGCAAGATGCATATAGCGATGGCAAAGTGCATCGTTGGGAGTATAAGGCTGATGGCACCTATGTCTATTATAGCCAAGATGAAGCAGGCGAGTGGGTACCAAGCGACAACACCCTGAATGAATACTTCGTAGATGGCACGCTGCTCTGTAGCCGCTGGATTGACAACGAACAGGAATTCCGTGAGTGGTGGGAGATTGCTTCCATCAAGAATGGTGTGATGCAATGGAAAGCCCTGCGCCAAAAGGAAGATGGCTCAACTTACACCGCCACCTTCGAAATGAAGAAAGTGGAATAAATACATAAAATCCCTGCCAATCGGCAGGGATTTTTGATTATAGCCATTATACAAGCAAAAGGGCTCGCATCCCTGCGACAAAGCGGGGGAATGAGCTTTTTCAGTGTTGTGAAAAACATCTTTTTTCTATTATATTTTGGCAGATCGGATAATTTGCGTTATCTTTGCAGATTAGAAACGTAAACGAATATATGGTAGTAAACTCTTAACATTTGAATGATATGAAAATTGTATTTTTTATCTGCTTATTATTTTTCATTTCTTGTGGACAAAGGCCTGAAGGAACTAAGAATGATACTTTTGCTGAGAACGCAGAGCGGCATTTGCCTATGGTGATAGACGTTTTATACCCCCATGCTCCAAATTCCAAGCCAGAAATAGCCGAAAAGAATACATTATATACTGATGATTCGCTACATATAGCATCATTCGTCATGAAGTATCAGAATGCTTTAGGATTCAATTTAAGGGATACATTTGAATATATTTTTGGCCTTCATAAAGACGCCTCATATTATTATCTTCTATGTCCTCAAAAACAAAGACGTCTTTATAGTGAATTGATGGATCTATATAATGAAACAAAGAACCAACCACAACACCAGAATGCAGACAGCATAAAACATAAGTGGATGTTGCATGGTATAGCTTCTTTTTATTGTCAGGCAAATAATGGTGGAAAGTTAAAAGAATAATCTAATATGGATGACTATAAGATCATAATTGAACAGGAGCACCAGACGGTGATGGCGCACTACGAGGTGGAGGCCAAGCCATCAGTGACTATAACAAGATGTGGATAGTGCTGGTCTGGATGTATTCAGGCAGCATCAAGAGATTTCCATGAGTTATCCAATGGCAGCAGAGCCTTTGCTACCTCCCCAACTTGAGGTGACATTTTGGCACCTCAAAGTTCCTTTGCAGCGTGAAAGGAGAAGCCAAGTAGAGCCACGATGTGCGGAACGGTGGCATCTGAGTGATGATGAGCAATTCGACCTTGCCGCTTGGTTTCCTTCACTAACTTAGCCGACTGCATCAATCTTCGTTGCAGTCGGTTTCTATTTTTATATAGCGTTTACCATTGAATTCTTTCTAAATAGCCTAATAAGTGCAGAAAAAGCCTTTATTTTGGATTGAAAATAACAAAATGTACATAAATTTTAGGTAAATGAGCGTATTTTATTAAGAAAACACGCTAATTTTCTTAATATCTGCTTTTTTATTGCTAACTTTGTCAACAGAAATAAGACTATAACTCGCGAAACCAAAAATGAAGTGTATTAATTATGGCTCGTGCTTCTGGGCAGCTTTCCTGAAGATGGGCGCAAGACTTGAAAATTCACCAACTATCTCCTGAAGACTTTGGGGGTAGTTAAAGGGGATCGTCACTGATTCCCAAGTATAAATCAAATAAATAAACGATTATATGAAAATAAATGAGAGGGCTAACACCCTTTCCAGCCTTTTCTATCCCAAATTCTGGAAGGATATGAAGGCGCTTTTACAGAAGTGTGAAATGATAAGTGATTCGACAAAGGCTCTTGAATTTGAGGCGATTGTCGATATAGAGTTCGTGTTTGCTAATGGTAATAAACAGAAGGTGTATTGTGAGCTGATTCATGCTGTCAAGAACGGGTGGGTAAGGGTGGATCAGAGACAGTTGGCCATCTATCTGGCAGAATACACCAATCTGGCAGACAACCCCAATCTCTTAACCCGCATCAATACGATTGCCCATTTTCTGAGCCAATATAAAAGAAACTTTACATGATTCAGCAATGGAACTATCAATATTACAACATCCAAAAGACAATAACCCCAGAACGGTCAGTATCGGGGAAGTGGCGGACATGATCAGAGAGGGCAGGTGGCCGTCGGGCTATCCTCCGATCCTGCTGGTGCAGGGTGTGTTCGAGGGCGGAACGAAACAGGCTGATATCATCAGGATGTCGGGGCTTGCCGTCGTCAGTTTCACAGGTCTGGATCATATTGCTCTGTCAGAGCTGCGCCTGTCGGCGCGCGATGACCCGCACACGCTGCTGATGTTTGGGAATGTTGACGAGGGGCTGACGGTGATCTATGCCTACGAGATCGACAAGACCTACGATGTGGAATCACAGCGTAAGTTCTATCAGAAGGTACTTGTTTATGGCAACGACTACTACGAGGCGCAGCTGGAGTCTCCGCCGCTCCGTAAGGGGAAGGATGTCGGCAAGCGGTGTACGCTCTGCCACGACCCCGATGCGTATTTCAATCCGAATGCAGATTGGTTCTTTGCCATGGAGATCCTGGAGGCGACGCGCCCTCGTTCGGGGAAGCTGAAGAGTACTGCGGGCCTGAGAGAACGGAAGCCCAACTATCTGGAAGGCTATGCCACGCTCGAAGAGGTGGAGGCCTTTATGAAACAGAACATCGAACTGAGGAAGAACGTGATCACCTCGCGACGGGAGTTCCGCTGGCTGGATGGAGGGCTGCCCATTGGCGATGGCCGGTGGCGGAACTTCGAGGACAAGGATCTCAATGACCTGTGGCGCATGATGGAGAAAACGAAGCCCACGAAGTTCGACTATGTGAAGCGCACCGTGGAGTCGAGCTATTCGAAGGAGTTCCATCCGTTCCGGGCTTATCTCGATAGCCTCCCGCCTTACGACGGCGGCGACCATATCAACGTACTGGCTGCATCGGTGCAGGTGGCGGGCGACTCCAATGACTGGTTCCTGTTCAGAAACTGTCTGGAGAAATGGTTGGTCGGCATGATAGCCGGATGGATCAGGGACGACACGGTGAACGAGACGGTGCTGGTGTTCATCGGCGACCAGGGCATCTACAAGACGACGTGGATGAGCAGTCTGCTGCCACCGGAACTGAGGAGCTATTTCTATACCCGCACGAACGTGGGTAAGTCTGACCGTGACACGCGGCGGGTCATCACGCAGTTCGGACTGATCTGCTGTGAGGAGCTCGATGCGATGGGTAAGCGTGAGATGAACGACCTGAAGGCCGACATCACCACGGCGTTCTTCGACGACCGCCAGGCTTATGAACGCTATTCAGAGCATAGGGCGCACATCGCGTCGTTCTGTGCGACGGGTAACAACATCCGCTTCCTGAACGATCCCACGGGCACCCGACGCTGGCTGCCGTTCAAGGTGGAGAGCATCCTGTCGCCGCGCGACATGCCGTTTGACTACACGGGCATCTACTCACAGGCATACTATCTGCTGCGCAACGGATTCGATTTCTGGTTCACTGCCGATGATGTCAGGCTGATCAACGAGCGCAACAGACGGTTCGAGGTCGTCAGTCTGGAGTTCCAGCTTGTCAGGCGCTATTTCCGCAAGCCGTCGGCGGATCAGGCTGGTGAGTTCATCGATGTGGCGACAGCCATGCAGGTCATGTCGGGCAATATCGCGCAGAAGCTCAACAAAGAGTCTGTTGACCTGGCCTTTACCAAACTCGGCTTCGAGAGTATCCTCAGCGAGGAAGGCGATGCCGGTTACCTCGCCATCCGCAGGACGGTTGAGGAGATACAGTCGCTGGGTGTGCAGATGGCCAATCATGCCCGTCGGACGATAAACGATGAGCCGTTCTGAAAAATCTCCGCGCGTACGTACGTGAACGGAGATTACAAATTTCCTTTCCTGTACGTACGCGGGAGAAAGTTTTAATGTTTAATCTAAAATTTAATGTTTAATCTTTCATGTTTAATGTTTATGAAAGCAATGTCAAAACAGCAATTAGCCGATTGTGCCGGCGTGAGTGTGAAAGTACTGATGACCTGGTGTCGTCCCTACCAGAAAGAGTTTGAGGTGATGGGATTGAAACCTAAGGATAAAGTGTTGTCGCCAAGGATCGTGAAGTTTATCGCCGAGAAGTTCTGTATCGATATCGATGATTAACCTGCCAAATCGTGCCTTATCCACTTGATTGTGCCTTGTCTGCCCTAAACGGAAAGTGCTGTTCTGAATTGTTGTATCTTTGCAATGCATTTGAGATGCATTGCGAGTGAAGGCTGCGGCTCAGCATAGCTCGAGCGAGCTCGACTCTGCATTCGCCTTGCACTTCACTTGCTATTGGCAATGAGGCAAGCGGGCCGGAAAGGAAGCATTCCTTTGATGGAGGGAGATAGTCTCCACGGGTCACTCGGATGATCTCCACGGGTGACGGAGATAATCTCCATGAGGGGAAAGGGATTATCTCCATGATGCGTAAAGACTATCCGGATAGCTGGTAGATGATATCTCTTCGAGGCAAAGATGACATTCCTTTCGCGACCCGCTTCTCAGCCAGTTAGAATTTTAATGTTTAATTTTTCGCTCGGCTTTGCCGCTTTTACAAAGGCGACAGCCGACTAAAAGAATGTTTAATGTAAGTTATGGCACAGAAATTTATCAAGTCACAGAACAAGAACAGTCAGAGCACAGCCTTTGGCAAGTACTTCGCCACCGCCGTGTACGACGAGAAGTTCATCACCACCGAGCAGATCGCTGACTTCATTCAGCAGCAGTGTTCGATCAAGAAGAGTGATATCAAGGCTGCCCTCGATGAATTGGGCGGTGCGATGAAGCACTTCTTTGAACTGGGTCAGAAGATCCGTCTCGACGGTATCGGCATCTTCAAGGTCGGTTTCTCATCCATCGGTGTAACCAAGTTGGAGGATTGCTCTGCAGCCACCATCACCGAACGCCGTATCCTGTTCCAGCCCGAGACGGAGCGCGTGGTGGTCGGTCAGACCACGAACAAGGATGGTAAGATCGTCCAGAAGTACGTGGTGGCCAAGAGTCTGATCAAGGATGTGCTCTTCGAAGAGACACACGAGAACACGATGAAGAAGACCTCATCGTCAGGCACCGGTGAGAGCGAGCAGAGTAGTGGCAATGGTGGCAACACCAACGGCGGTTCAACCGGCGACAATGGCGGCTACAATGGTGGCGGCGGCGACGGCGGCGATGACCTCGATAAGGATTAGAGCGCTTGGGGCTTTGGCCCCAACGCTAATCCTTAAATTTTGATTTTAGATTTTAGAATTGAGAGACTATGAG
>Ga0265300_10002349_pt1 | contig 16487 bp, 10 predicted proteins | sample AusTroGonzalo_MG_FD_193482 | JGI IMG/M metagenome (GOLD analysis project Ga0265300, IMG submission 193482) | Bovine rumen microbial communities from tropical cattle in Woodstock, Queensland, Australia - Gonzalo_03 | ecosystem: Host-associated > Mammals > Digestive system > Stomach > Rumen ...
CTCCCCCTTATCGATCCGGACGTCGTCCTTGGTGACAGGGTAGAAGTTATTGGACAGGGCGGAGATCCGGTAGTTGCCGGAGAACACCTGGGTATTCACATAGGAACCATCGTATTTGATATGCCAGTACTGCGTGCCGGAACCGTCCAGAGGAATATCGTACACCTCGGAATGATCCTTCTCGACCACGGAGAAGTAGCCTGTGGTCGGCGTGCCGAAATAAGCGCCGCCGAAGAAGTTGCCGTACTTACACTCGGTCGGAACCTGCTCCCCGGTCTTGGCGTCGATGATCTTGCCGGAAATGGAGGCATTCGGTCCGGCATAGTTGTCCATCTCGAACAGCGAGCAGGAGCTGACGAGCCACAGAAGCGGGAGGATGAAGAGTATCTTTTTCATGACTGGTTATTTTATTCGTTAGCAGGGTTGGGTTCGTATCCATTCACGCTGAAGTCGCTGATACGACCGTAATAAGTTTTCGGATCCGTATGGTAATCGGAGGCTTTGCCACCCGTAAGCGGATCTTCGGCATAATGGATGGAACGGACGAAAACGTACTTCGGGGAACCGCTGCGCAGGTCGATGACCGGAGTCAGGGCGTGCTTCTGGCCCTTGACCGGCGCGTCGTTCAGCTTGTCGAAGAACGCACGGCGACGATGCAGGGTGTAGAGCTGGTCGCCTTCGAAGGCGAGCTCGAGCTCGCGCTGGTGCAGGACGTTCTGGACCGTCAGGTCGATATCATCCTTGAAGGCGGCACGGTGACGGATGTCGTTCAGGTACTTCTTGGCCTTGGCGGCATCGCCCTGACCGCTCTCGGCCACCGCTTCCGCATAGGAGAGAAGGATCTCAGCATAACGGATGTCATACCAGAACGTCTTGTGATAGAGCTGGAACGTGGAGGGATCCAGGAACTTGCGGATGCCGAAACCCGTGGTGACGGTATTGCCCGCCATCTTGTTCTCGTAGTTGAAGAAACCGGAAACGTTACCCGTCAGGTCGCCGAAAGAATAGTACGTCGTGCCATCGATCGTCTCGCTGTCTTCCACCCAGAGCTTGGCGCTGCCGTCCCGGTGGATCATGCCGCCCTGGATCTTGATGGTCTGGCCGCGGAACTGGGCGTCCGGATAGAGGATCCACGCCTGGAAGCGGGCATCCTTGTTCCGGAAAGGATCGCTGATCTTGTCGTACTCAATGTACGGGATATCCTTGTACTCTGCCGGGAAGCGGGTCAGCACGGCGTTGAAGTATTCGCCTTCCTCGCCGTCGGTGCGGGTCTTGACGGTGCCGTCCACGGCGCCGAAAGACGCATCGTAATTGTCGAACTTGTCCACGAAATCGATCGTAACGGAGTACTTGCCGCAGCTGGAGTTGCCGGTCACGGTCTGCGCAGGGCTATTGTATACGTCGAAGTCACTGCCGGCAGAGGCGACGCCGTTGTCGAGGCTCTGACCAAAGATGAATTCTTCCTTGGCCACGGTGCGGAACATGTCGCCCAGGTTCTTGACGGCATCCTCGACGCTGGCGGGAGCGGCGCCGTAGAGCGCAAAGCGACCGCTTCCGATAATAGCATCACAGGCGTCGATGCACTGCTTGTAATATGCGCTGGCATAGCTTTCTTCCATGTAGGTCTTCTTGTTGGCGACCGCCTTGTACTGGGAAGAGATTCCGCCGCGGGCATTCCAGTACTTGCTGACAGAGGCAGCATAGAGAGCAGCACGCGCCTTCATGCCGAGGGCGGCATACTTGTCAGCACGGAACTGTGCAAGCGGCTCATCCTCCAGTTCGTCGGCAGCGGCCTGGAATTCGGCCAGGACGAAGTCCCAAGTCTCCTTCTCGGTGGCACGCGTCGCAAACTCGAAAAGCTGCGCGTTGCCCTGGCCGTCATAGTACTTGTCCAACGGCTCGGTGATGATGGGGACACCGCCGAGGTTGCGGACCATGACGAAGTAGCAGTAGGCGCGGACGAAACGGGCCTCGGCGACATAGCTCTTGGCCGCGGCGGCCGTCACGACACCCTTTTCGGCTGCCTCCTGGACGATCTGGATGAAGTTGTTGATGGTACGAATGGCACCCCAGTTCCAGAAGGTCTGGATACCGTACATACCATAGTAAGGATTGGAATTGAAGCCGTAGTCACCGCCGTGGCTGTCGGCCGCATTCATCGTATACTGATCCTCATATCCGTAGGCGTTCATCGGGATATACGAGTACACTTCGGCCAGCAGCATCTGGATGCCGGCCTCCGAGGAAGCCATATCTTCGCCCGTCATCTTGGTCAGGTCGCCTTCGAGGTTGTCGAAGAGGGCCTCGCAGGAGGTGAACGTCAGCGAGAGGCACAAAATCGCAGACAGAATGAATGATATCTTTTTCATCGGAGTATACATGTTAGAAGTTGATATTGACACCCATCGTCACGGTACGCATCACCGGCATGGTGTTGGACTGCATCGCAGCCGCAGATTCAGGGTCGTAGGCGGCGATCTTCTTGTTGGTCAGAGTCAGCCAGTTGGTACCGCCGACATAGACACGGACGGAGCGCAGGCCGATCTTGGAAACGACTTCCTTCGGGAGCGTGTAACCGAGTTCAAAGCTCTTGAGGCGGAAATACGTCGCATCGAGCTGCGTGAAGTCGGACGGAGCATCGTACATACCCGGACGCCAGTTGTTCGCGTCGGAGGAATCCATCAGGGCCGGCCAATAACCTTCCACCCACTGCGTGGTCGGATCATACGGGTCGTCGCCCTGGTTCGCGACGTGATAGCGGTCGAGATACATCGTGTAGATGTTGTTGTAGCCACCGAAGCCGAAGGTGTGGAGCAGCCAGATGATCTTGGAGGTCATCGTCGCGCCCTGCCAGACCATATTGAAATCGAAATTCTTGTAGTTGAAACCGAAATTCAGGCCGAACTGGAAGGACGGGTTGGCTTCCGGCCAGGCATACTGGACGTCATGGGCGGTGATATAACCGTCGCCGTTCCAGTCCCAGAGTTTGTACTGGCCGATGACCGTGGTCTGCATACCCGAGTTGGCGTCGTACTTCACCGGAGAGTTGTAGATGTCATTCCAGGAAGTGAAGCGACCGCCCTCCAGACCATATTTCCACAGACCGTGATAATCGGTCCAGCGGTTCTGCGTGCTGGCCGTTCCATTCATGAGGAAGCCGGCGCCGTAGTAGTTCATCGAAGCGTAGTACTTCGACGTGGCCTGGCTCTCGATGTGGAGGTTCATCGTGCGGGAAATCGTGCCCGTACCGGTAACGTAGTACTCGAACTCGCCGATGCGGTTGCGGTGCGAGAGGGAGAGTTCCATACCGGCGGTCACGCGGGAGTCGACGTTGATCTGCGGCTCGTCGACACCGAGGATGGTCGGCGTGGAACCGGAGCTGCGGCCCGCGATACCCTTCGTCAAACGCTGGAAAATATCGAACGTACCGCTGAACTTGTCGTGCCAGAAATTCCAGTCGAGACCGGCATTCATCATGCGGATGTCCGCCCAGGTCAGGATGGTGTTGGCCACCTCCTCGTTGACGTAGCCCTGCACCTGGCTGCCTGGCGTGAACACGTAGGTGTTGCCGGCGGTGTAGCCCATCTGGTAGGCATACGCCGAGCCCTGCGTCAAACCGGTCTTTCCGTCGGACCAGCGGATCTTCAGGTTGCTGATCCAGGGAGCGTTGTTCTTGATGAACGGCTCTTCGGAGAGTCTCCATCCGAGGGAGTAAGACGGGAAGAAACCCCAGCGCTTTCCTTTCTGGTAGATATAGGTACCGTCATAGCGGCCCATCACCTCGACCAGGTAACGGCTGGCGTATTCGTAGTTCACGCGGGCGAGATAGCCGGCGGTCGCCGTGGAACGGCGGGTACCGGTCGCGGTATCCGTTCCGGCAAGACCGCTGGACACGGTGGAGTGCGTGAAGAAATCACCGAAGAGACGCTTGCTCGTCTGGTTGCGGGTGTTCATCTTCGTCATTTCCGCCGCCACCATCGCGGACAGGTTGTGCTTCCCCCAGACCTTGTTGTAGTTGGCCTGGAAGCGACCATAGAGACGCTCTCGCTCGGAGATGACCTCCCGGTAGGAGTTCTCGTCACCACCGTATCCCAGGATTTCATCGGTCTCGTAGGAATAGAGCGGATACACGGTCTTCTTGGTATACGTACCGTCATAATTGAAGTCATAGGCACCCTGCAGGAGGATCTTCAAACCCTTGACAAAAGAAGGATTATAGTTGACATTCAACGTGTTGGTAAAGGAACGGCCGCGCTTGTCCGTATAATTCAGGTTGTGATCCATCATCGCGATCGGGTTTTCGGTCGGGGACTGGCCTTGATACGTGTAGTGATTCGGGTTGTCCTTGACGGTGGCCGGGGTGAATCGGTCGGAGAAGGCGATGTAGTTGAAGATCATGTTGGACTTCTCATTGTAGCTGTCGTCGTTCGCCGGATTGGCGGAAGCGGTGGCACGGAAAGAAGTCTGATAATCTACGGACAGATCGTTGGTAAGTTTGAACGTAAAGTTACCGCGCAGGGTATAGCGCTGATACCAGAAATTGTTCGGGGAATTATAGATACTGCGGTCGTCGTTGAAGCTGCCGGAAAGGAAATACGTCAGCGTTTCATTGCCGCCGCGGACAGACAGGTTGTGCGTCTGCGTGGTGGAGTGGTGCTTCATCGCTGCATTCCACCAGCTGAAATTGGCAAGCGTTCCGTTCTCGGCAGCCTTGATGTCTTCGTCGCTGAACGGACGGTTGAACTTCGCCACGTCCGCCATTTCATTGGACATCTTGACATAATCAGCGATGCTCACTTCCTGCGGCATTTTCGGACGGCCGAAAGAGAATACATTGGAATAGGAAACGGACGGTTTCTTCATGGCCGAACCCTTCTTGGTGGTCACCATGATGACGCCGTTGCCGGCACCCAGACCATAGATGGATGCAGAAGCATCCTTCAGCACGGAAATGCTTTCAATATCTTCCGGGTTGAGCTGCGAGAACTCAAGGTCCGTATTAATACCCTTGTTGGCGTTGGAATAGCCGTTCGAGCGGACCACGCCGTCGATAACGATCAGCGGAGCACCATAACCGCGCAGGCTGATATCGGCGCCGAAGGAACCGGGCGTACCGCCGGACTGACGGATCAACAGACCGGGCACCTTGCCCTGAAGGGCGGTAACAACATCGTTTTGCTTGGTCTTGGTGACATCCTCCGAACGCACCGAGGAAATGGCGCTGGTCAGGGATTCCTTCTTCTGGGTACCGTAACCGACAAGCACCGTTTCTTCAAGCATCTCAGCATCTTCGACAAGGACGATGTCAATGGTAGAGCGATTACCGACGGTCACCTCCTGGGTGGTGCAGCCGATAAACGAGATGACCAGGACGGACTTCGCGTCGACGTTGTCGATCGTCGCATTGCCATCCAAATCGGTGGCTTGACCGTTTGTGGTGCCCTTGACCATGACCGAAGCACCGGCCACGGGACCATAGGAATCCACAACGTTCACTTTCACCGACATGTTCTGAGCACTCAGCTGGATCGAGCCGATCAGCGTGAGCGCCATCGCAAGTGTAAAAAGCAATAACTTTTTCATCTGTTAGAAATTATGTAATAGTATTGTTGGGTTCTTATCTTAGAGCGGCATCGCTCCCTTGTGGGAACAGACATAGGCCGCCGTTTCGTTCGCCAGCCGCTGGGCATCGGTCAGGGACGCTCCGCGCAGGTAGGCCACGATGAATGCGGCCGTGAAAGCGTCTCCGGCACCGACGGTATCCACGACCTCGACATGGCCTACCGCTTGCGGAATCGCTTCATCCGCCGTGATCACTTCGCTGCCGTCGGCACCCCGGGTCAGGATGACGAGACGCAGGTCATAACGCGCAATCAGGGCACGGCAAACGGCCGTATCGTCTCCCGGCAGGTCGAAAAGATTGGCGACGATGCGGATCTCCTCGTCGTTGATCTTCAGGATATCGGACAGCTTCAGGGACGTTTCGATGATTTCCCGGGAGTAATAGTGCTGGCGCAGGTTGATGTCAAACACGCGCAGGGCATCCGGCCGCATCGCACACAAAAAGCGATGAACGGATTCCCGCGAATAAGCGCGCTGCACCAAAGAGCCGAAGCATACCGCATCGGCACGGGAAGCCAGCGCACTCATTTCCGGGGTAAACGGGATATTGTCCCAGGCGACATCCTCCTTAATATTGTAGCTCGGCACGCCCTGGGCGTCCAATGAGACCTCCACCGTGCCGGTGGGCCGGGAAGTCACGCTGATGAGGTTTCTCAACCCCTTTTCCATGACGATATCCATAATCTCACGCCCCAGCGCGTCATTGCCGATGGCACTGACGGCCCAACCGTCTTCGCCGAGACGTTTGGCATGGTAGGCGAAATTGGCCGGGGCTCCGCCCAGGGCCTTGCCCGTCGGAAGCATATCCCAGAGAATCTCTCCGATTCCTACAATTACTTTTTTCTTTTCGTTCATGCCTTTGCTTTGTTAAGGAATATCAGGGCAAGATAGACCAGGTAGGCGACGCCCACGCTGATCACGATCACGGAACCGACCTGGGTCCCCATGGCATCGGACAGGACACCCATCAACAACGGGAAGATGGTTCCACCGATCAGGCCCATGATCATCAAACCGGACATCTCGTTGTTTTTCTCGGGCAGATACAGCAACGCCTTCGAGAAAACCATTGAGAAGATATTGGAGTTGCCAAAGCCAACCAGGGCGATTGCGACATAGAGTCCAATCAAGGTATGGCAAACAAACAGGAGAATCATCGACAGTACCATGCAGGCCACGCTGACGGCGAAGAAGTTCTTGAGCGGGAACTTCGCCAGGATGAAGGATCCGGAGAAGCAGCCCATGGTACGGAACAGGAAATAGATGCTCGTCGCGATACCCGCTTTCTCGAGCGGCAGCGCGAGACGCTCCATGATGATCTTCGGCGCACAGGTATTCACGCCGACATCGATGCCCACGTGCGCTACGATGCCCAGGAACAGCAGAAGCACAGACCCTTCGCCCAGCAGTTTCAGGCACTGGACGAAATTCGACGATTTGTCCTTCGGGATATCTTCGTCAATCTTCGTCAACCACAGATAGGCCGTTGCGATCACCGCAAAGGCCAGGAAAATCGGATACAGGAGCAGCCAGTTGCCAAACCGGACGGACGCCCAGCTGGCAATGATCGGAGCGATGAACGAAGCGATCGCTTTGATGAACTGTCCGAAAGTCAGCGTGCTGGCGAGTTTCTCCCCGCTCACGATACAGGTGATGAGCGGATTGAGCGACACCTGCATCAGCGTATTCCCAATGCCCAGCAGGCAGAAGGAAACCAGCAGCACAGGATAATTGTACGCGCACAAGGGAAGAACCATCGCCAAGGCCGTTACCACGAGGCTGAGCAGCACGGTCTTGCGCTTTCCGATCCGGTTCATAAGCAGGCCCGTCGGCACGGACAGGAAAAAGAACCACAGAAAAACCATCGACGGCAGGAAGTTCGCCATCGTGTCAGAGAGCGCAAAGTCCGCCTTCACATAGTTGGTCGCCGTTCCGACCATATCCACAAATCCCATTGCGAAAAATGCGAACATGATAGGCAGCAGTTTGGAGTAATTGGTTTGTTTTGATTCCATTGTTTATTGTGAGTAGTTATTTTCGTTCGGTGTTATGCATCACAAAAATAGTTTTTGCCTTTTCTGCCAAGCAACCCGATTTCACCAAAAAAAGACAGAATCCTTCCACACAGGACCGTGTAGAAGGATTCTGCCAAAAAACGAAAAAATAGTACTTATTTCTTCAGCATCCCGCAGTTGTCCAGAAAGTTATAAAACAGCGTCGTCCAGATATTTACCGACTGGCCGTTGTCCCGATAGCCAAAACCATGGAAAGCACGCGTGAAAGAGTGGACTTCCAACGGCTGGCGGGTCTTGTTCCAGGCATTATACAGCGCCGGAGTATCACCAAATCCGTTGGTAGATGCGGCCTCTCCGGTACTTGCTGCAATGAACAGCGGCATCGGGTCAGCGGGGACCTGGTCTTCGAACCAGGCCGGATAAATCATACCGAGAAAATTCGGACGACTCATCTCGTCATGATCGAGCGCCACATGGTATACGATATTTCCGCCGGCCGAGAATCCAATAATGCCGATTGCATTGGGGTTGACACCATATTCTTCCGCATTCTTGCGAATATAGGTAATGGCAGCCCTGCCGTCATCCCAGGCCATCTTTCTGTCATAGCCCTGTTCCTCCGCAATCTTCGCGTGTTTCTCGGTCAACTCCCGCATGCGCGCATCCCGCCCCTGGTTTCCATAGGAATGGTCCGCCACATACTTGGCCTCCTCATAATCGGCGCCGGAGTAGGCGATGCGATATTTCAGGACAAAAGCGGCAATGCCATGCGCGGAAAGCCATTTGGCCACATTGGGACCCTCCTGGTGCCAGGAGAGGGCCGTGAACCCACCGCCGGGGCAGACGACGACGGCCGCACCCGTCTCGGTACCCTTGGCCGGGAGATAGGCCCACAGTTCAGGATCCACGACGTTCAGGATGCACTCTCCCACCTCGCCGGGGTTCATGGGCGTCGTGTACTCGAACAGGAACTCCTGCTGTGTCCATTTCTCGGTGCCGGGAGCCTTGCCTTCATAAAGGCGGATTTTTTCTGCCTGCGCGAAGACATTCACGCACAGGCCAAGTGCGAACAAGATGACGGTTAACTTTTTCATATCCATTTATTTTCAAATACTTATCTTCTCTGATGCTTGTAGATGAGCTCCTGCAGGCGGGTGTCGAAGGCTTCGCGTTCCACGACCTCGGGCGTGTCGAAGATGATGCAGGGCTCGTTGGCTTCAGCGAAGGAGTGCCACGTCGGCAGGCCTTCCCCGTTGGGATTGCCCGTGTATGCGAAGTTTACCCAGTAGTCGCTCATGATTTCCTGCAGCCGGGAAATCTCCGGGGTGATTTCGGGGACCTTGCGCTTTTCCGCTTCAATCGTATTGAAGAAAAACGGAAGTTCGTCACCGTGGGCGGAATAATGGTCGCTGGGCTTCTGCCAATCGAACAGGTAGTTCCACACGGGAGCGCCGCCCTGCTCATTGATCCCGCGACAGGAGACGACGCTGTTGAAGCGGAACGTGCGGTCGAGCGAGAGCATATCCTGGAGCGAGCCGTCCGGGTACGCTTCGCGGTAAGCCTCGATAAACGCATCCGTATCTTCACCGAAGCTTGGGGCGAGTATCTTTCTGGCCTCGTCGAGCGTCACCTCCTTGCCATAATAGTTGGCGCCGAATTCATTGCGGGTGGTACCGATGATGACAGGAATATCCTTGGAGAACTCGGCGAAAGCGGGGCGGAAAGGTTGCGTGACGATCACTTCGCCGTCCATGGTCGGGGCGAAACCGCCCGCGATGCCCACCAGGCCGGCCGTGGCGCGGCGTCCTGCAGCATTCAGCTCATCATAAGAAACGGACTGGATCTTGTCAATCTCTTCGGGTGCAATGCCCAGCTCCCGGACGACCGCTTCACCCAGCTTGCTGGAAGTGGCCGTGGTATTGGAGCCGACGATGACTCCGCTGTAGATGATCGCCTTGTGGAACAGGCCCCTGGCGGAAGGCATGCACAGGATGGAGCCCACCTTTCCGCCACCGCCGGAGTGACCCATGATCGTCACGTTGTCGGGATCGCCGCCGAAACGCTTGATGTTGTCCCGGATCCATTCCAGGGCGGCGACGATGTCAAGTTCGCCGACGTTGCCGGAATATTTGTATTTCTCGCCGAAGGACGAGAGGTCGAGATAACCCAGGATATTCAGGCGGTGGTTGAGACTGACGAATACCACATCTTTCTGCGCGAGGCCATAACCCGGATTCCAGGAGGAGTGTCCGGTAGCGTATCCGCCGCCGTGGACCCACAGCATGACGGGCTTCCGGGCCTTCGTGTCCTTGGTCCAGACATTGAGCGTGCAGGTATTCTCTTCTGACATGACCGTCCCCGGAAAGCCGCCGGTCTGCATGGCATACGGACCATACTGGTCGCACACCATCACCGTGTCCCAGGGTTCAACCTTCTGCGGTGGCATGAAACGTTCGATCCTGGCATAAGGAATACCCTTAAATGCGATTGTGCCCTCTTCCTCAACGCCCTGCACCTTTCCAGCGCAGGTCTTGACGACCATCGGGTCGTTACTGCATGCGCACAGGGCCGCCGCCAGGCAAGCGGCAAAGAATAAATTATGGATCTGCATGATTGTAATTGTATTGTTCGTTGTAATGATACGCACTATTGTGGCTGCGGAGCAGCCTGCGGACGGCCTCCGGGGGCGCGCATACGGTTTACCGCCTGATACTGACCAGGACGGACCGTGTCAAGCCAGTTGGCATCGGTCCGCGGTTTGGGAGAGCGCTCAATGGAATGGACTTTGATGTTCTGGCCGCCGAGAACAATCCTGTCAAGGAAGGAATCGATCTCATTCCAGAACCATTTCAACGGAAGAAGCGCCATGCAGTGATCGCCGCCGGAATACTCGTTAAGCATATAGGGGACGTCCATGGCATATAGTTGCTGGCTGACGTAGAAGGGGCCGAAACCATGGCGGTTCGGATTACGCTCCATGTCAAAGGTCACCATGGGGTCCGCCGAGCCATGGAAGAAACACATGGGGCAAGGTTTCTGATCCCACTTCAGTTCCGTATCGTCATCTCCGGTCAGATAGACGGCACCCGCCATAGGGACGACACCGGCATAGTTGAAGCCGGCGGGAAGGTTGTCCTTCGCCAGCTGATGACCGGTACACAGATAATACTCGGCATTCATGCTGTTGATGGCGCCGGCGCTGCTGCCACTGAGAACGATCCGATCAGGATCGATGTTGTATTCAGTAGCGTGCTGGATCAACCACACAGTAGCGGCATAGATGTCCTCCACGCCGATGTCAATCGAATACTGGAAAGGATTGTAACCTTCCGGAGGCGTGATAAGCGCCTTCCCGTCGCGGCCGCGGGCGGAACCGAGCCGGTAGTCAATGGCAACGCAGACCCAGCCTTTCTCGCAAAGGTGATCATACAGGGGATTGCAAAGCGCGTCCACCCGGGAGCCCGAGGCCCAGCCACCGCCGAAGGAATAAATGAACACCGGACGCTTGTCCGTCTGCTCTTTGAACTGATAAATATCCATCAGGAGGGGCTTGCCGTCGCGGACGACGAATTCCACCGTGCTGCGGTCGGCTTTGGAGACAATTTCGACCGCTTGTTGCGGCTGTGCATTTACTTTACCGGCGAAAGCTGCAAGGAGCAGGACGCCCAAAATCATTGTTTTATTCATGGATGATCAACTGTTATTTGCCAAGAAGATACAGAACCGGGACGTCCAGGCGCGAGGCCCAGGAACCTTCGACGTGAGCCAGTCCCGGAAAGACCTGGCTGACATAATGCGCATCGTCCCAGCCGGCCTCCCGGAACATCTCATCCAAACGGGCCTGGTACTTGGGGTACTGGGCATCGAGGGTCTGGTCGCCGCGGTCCATATACAGCTTGCAGCTGTTGGGCTTCAGGTTCTCCCGCAGATAATCGACATAACACTGATTGGCCGGATCGATGAAGTCCTGCTCTGCATCATAGTTGGTGATGTAAAGGACGGAATGGGTCGAGAGGCAGCCGGCTCCGCCGAATACGTCTGGATATTTGGTCACGGCATACGAGGAAATCAGACCGCCCATACTGGAGCCCATGTGGAAGGTATGGTTCCGGTCCCGGCGCGTGGAATACGTCCCGTCGATGAAGGGCTTCAACTCTTCCACCAGAAACTGAAGATAGTTGTTACCCAGAAGGTCCTCTTCGCCCATCCGTTTACTTTTCGAGTACTCCTTCAACTCCGGAGAATACCGATTATATACGTCCTGGGGGAAATATTCCTGACTTCGCGTGCGGAAGGAGTTTGCCACGCCGACCACGATACAGTTCTGGATCCGGCCAGCTTCCAGCAATTCGCCGAAGACTTCGTCGACGCACCATTCCTGGTGATTGAACATCTTCTCGGCGTCGAAAAGATTCTGGCCGTCGCTCATATACACAACGGCGTACTTTTTACTCCTCGAATAATTCTCCGGAAGCCATACATACACGTTCCTGGGCGTAACGAGCCCTGATTTCGATTCAAAAGCCGGATAGAAATCGAGTTTTCCCGCGGAGACGCCGGGCTTGTCCGGATGACCGTCGCCGACGGTCCCGGCCGTTTTGTCAACACCGCAGCTTACCAAAAGGAAAAAGGAGACAACGGCAGTCAGGATTCTAGCATATTTCATAAAGACAACTTTTTAACAGTCAACTCATTCACCACCAGCCGAGACTTATCAGACCAGCACTCCAGCACTGAATAGAACTGGCTCGGGAACACCAGGTTGGTCATCGCAACCCGGCCTCCGTCAACGAAAACTTCCAATGAAGTCCGATCATAAAATACCTTCACTGTATGCCGGCCCGGGACGGTCAGCGGAGCCCAGGTAGCCAACGCAAAATCATTGACATAATTCATGGCGTTCGTCTTGCGGCGATCGTGGTTTTCAATCTCGTGGGTTGTGCTTCGTTCCCCGAAATCGACAATGCCACTCTTCGTGCGATCTGTTACGAAGCGCTGCAGGTCAGCGTCGAAATACAGGTCCACGGATTCCCCGACGGCGTTGGTAAGGCGCATGCCGGACCGGCCCGAAGCCGGGACCTCCAGCTTCAGGTCCAGCTCATAAGCCCCGTCGGTTTCGTCAAACAACACCGTGCGCTGCCATTTTGCCGGCGAAACGACCATGCCGCTGATGGTTCGGGACGCTTTCTCAAGCCCGGCGAGTTCTGCGACCGGCTGCGAACTGACGTAGAACTCCTTCCCTTGTTTAAAGAGGCCGAGTTCCCTGGGAATAGCGTTGGCGCTTCGGAAATACCGAGTCGGGACGATGGTGCCATACTGCCAGTTGCTCATCCACGGAACAGCGATCACGCGATCTCCCGTATTGGAGAAACAAACTGTGGCGTAATGGTCTTTCCCCCAGTCGAGCCATTTGACCGTTTCTTTCGGAGAATCGCAGGTAAAGACCTGACCGTCAAACTCACCCGTAAAATACTGCGTCGCGCTGCCCCCGAAGAAACAACCGGGATTCACATTGACAATCAGCACCCACTTCGTTTCTCCCTCCGCTGTCGTAAGCTGGAAGAAATCCGGACATTCGAACTGCCGCGGCTGGACGCCATATCCATCCCCCCAGGCGCTCATGAATTCCCATTCCTTCAAGTTCCGGGAACTGTAGAAACGCATCTCCCTGTCCGCGGAAACGATCATGATCCATTTCTGATCGGGCTCGTACCAGAAGACCTTCGGGTCCCGAAAATCCTTGATGCCGTCAAAGGGGGTCAGCACCGGGTTCTCCGCATACTTGATGAAACGCTGTCCATCGTCCAGACTGTACGCGAGGCACTGCGTCTGGATGAACTCCCGCGCCGTGTTATAAGAAGTGTAGAACGAAACCACAGCGGACGCTCCGAATCCCGCCGTATTGTCGAAGTCCACCACGGAACTGCCGGAGAATATATGGCCATAGCCATCGCGATAAAGCGCTACCGGCTGATGTTCCCAATGCACCAGATCAGTACTCGTCGAATGTCCCCAATGCATGTTCCCCCAGACGCAAGCGTAAGGATTGTATTGATAGTAAAGGTGATACACACCGTCTTTATAGAATAGTCCGTTGGCATCGTTCATCCAGCCGTAAGGTGCCGTGTGATGATAGACGGGGCGGTATTTCTCTTCCGGGACCTCCGGGGCCGTGTCCGACCAGTCAATCAGCGTCCAGGCCTGATCGGCATCGATCCCCTGGAAATGTATGTCGGCTTTCGTGGCACCGAAATGGCTTAGATCCAGCGGAAAACAATAATCAGGTTCCTCCCCTTCCCGCGCCAGGCGGATATCTGCCACATAACAGGTTTCTCCATCTTTGTTGATGGTCAGCGTGATCTCGTCGTTCGCCTCCCGGATCGGAAGAATCATGTACCGGCTTTCCGGCACCCGCCCGCAGGAGAGCAACGTAATCAGCAAGGCGGAAATAGACAGCAGTTTTCTCATTTTTAGAATTGGAAAATCACAGCAGAGATTGGAGACAGTGTAATCGTATCGCCCTTCCGGGACTGCTTGTACGTGCATTTTTTGTAGCTTCCCCCGATGATCCGCGGTTGGGAAGTCGCTCGCTGGAGCGTCACGCTCACGGATTTCCCGGACGGATTGAGCACCACATAGCAGCACTCTTCCCCCAGGCTGCGTTCGTACACCATCGGGTACGGCTGGTCCAGGCTGCTGACCAAGCGCCATGAGCCATCGGCGCCGAGTGCCTTGACTCCTTTGCGCAACGTAAGCAGCGTACGCACATAATTCAGCAGGGAATTCGGATCGGCTTCCGCCTTCTCGACGGTCATGCGGTCCGGATCCGGATCCTGCGGGATGTAGATCTTTTCGACAGGCGCCGTGGAGAAGCCACCATTGGCCGAGCTGTCCCAGAGCATCGGGATCCGGCAGCCGGCACGCGGGCCGGAACCGTCCGTAGACGGCGCATTCGGATTTTGTTTCAGGCCGATTTCATCTCCGTAGAAGATAAACGGGACCCCCGGCATGGTGAGGAAGAAGGTCATGGCAACTTTCAGTTCATCCGGGCTTGTACGGCCTTCCGTGCACACCCGGTTGAAATCATGATTGCCCGAAGGCATGCTCACATAGCCTTTGCCGCTGACGGCGCCGTACTGGTAGGAATACAGATCGAACCAGGTCCGCAGATCGCCCTGGCCCGACTTGTCGAAGTAGGGTGCGACCGGATTAGCATTGGCGCCGAAAGCGCGGCGATTGTAGAAGAAAAGCGTGGAATAATTGTACTGCCCGTCGTGGCAGAAGAAATCGATGTCAAAATCGGCAGCGGCAACAGACTGCGCAGGGTTGAACCACTCGGCAATCAGCACCCCCTCGGGGTATTCCCGGTCAAACCATTTTGTGAAATCGTCTTTCCACAACCGGATAGTAGCGGACTTGTCGAAATCGTTCTTCACCAAACTCGCCGCCATATCCACGCGGAAACCGTCCACGCCCTTATCCATCCAGAAGGAGATGATATTCTTGATCTCCCGGCGCATGGCCATGGGGCCCGGAGCGTCTACCGCCTGTTCCCAGGGGTGTTCGGGATCCGGGTCGGCGAAACCGAAATTCAACGCCGGCTGCGTGTCGTAGAAATTCTTGATATAGAAAGGTCCGCGCGGTGCATCGGTAGCGACAAACTTCCGGATCAAGGCTGCGCTTGAATTCATGAGGGCCGCATAATCGAAGGCTTCGCCGGGCTTCGGGGCAGACGTATTGTCCTCGGGTTTGAAACTCGGCCAGATATAGTAATCGGAATAACGGAGGTTGGCGCCTTCCCTGGACTGGAGGAACCATTCGCACTGGTCGGAGGAATGACCGGCCACCAAGTCCATGACCACCTTGATGCCGCGCGCATGGGCCTCCCGGATCAGCTCGATGAGGTCGTCGTTGTCGCCGAAGCGTTTGTCCACCCGATAGTAGTCGATGATGTCGTAACCACCGTCCGTCCACCCGGACACATAGACCGGATTGAGCCAGATGGCCGTAACGCCAATGGAGCGGATGTAGTCCAGGCGGGAGATGATGCCTTGCAAGTCGCCGTAGCCGTCCCCGTCACTATCCTGGAAAGAAGAGGGATAAATTTGGTAGAAAACGGCTTCGCTCAGCCATTCCGGCTGCGTCTTCTTCTGTGCCGTCGCACCCGTTGCGGTCAGGATGCAGGCCAATGCGATGATCAATCCTTTCTTCATATGTCTTCTTTGATGACTGTACAAAGTTAGCTGGCAGGCGGCCGGAAGACTAGCACGATTCTTCAGAAGAATGGGACGATTGTTTCCCTTTGATATAATCCTTGGGCCGCATATAATAATATTTCAGGAAGGTCCGGGAGAAGTAGGACGGCGAAGAAAACCCGGTATTGAACGCCGCCTCCGTGATATTCTGCTGTTCCCGGGTCATCAGGTCCACCGCTTTGTGCAAACGCACGAGATTCACCAGATCTATCGGCGAATACTCCGTCACGTCCTTCAGTTCCCGGTAGAGTTTGCTCTTGGAGCAGCCGAGATGCTGCGCGATATCGTCCAGGCTGATATTCTCCATAATGTGCTCCTCGACATACTCCCGGAAATGATTGAGCATCGAGCTTGCGGAAGAAGAAATGGTCCCGGCCTTGCGGCCAATCAGCCAGTCTCCCTGGATTTCGGAAGAAATCTGCTCTTTGCGCTGAAGCAGCTGGCGCATACGGACTTTCAACGTCGTCACATTGAAAGGCTTCTGCATAAAGGCCTCCGCGCCGCTCTCATAGCCGCGGGCCCGTTGCTCATCGAGCGAGCAGGCCGTCAGCAGGATAATGGGAATGTCCTTCGTCGAGGGATTTCCCTTCAGCTG
>Ga0265300_10002351_pt1 | contig 16477 bp, 13 predicted proteins | sample AusTroGonzalo_MG_FD_193482 | JGI IMG/M metagenome (GOLD analysis project Ga0265300, IMG submission 193482) | Bovine rumen microbial communities from tropical cattle in Woodstock, Queensland, Australia - Gonzalo_03 | ecosystem: Host-associated > Mammals > Digestive system > Stomach > Rumen ...
AGGAAAAAATGGCGACACAGAGGAGAAAAAGAGCCTCAGTTTTGTGGAGCAGATGGTGAAAGATGATCTGGCAGAAGGCAAGAATAGCGGAAGACTACAAACGCGATTCCCACCAGAGCCAAACGGATACCTGCACATCGGCCATGCCAAGGCTATTGCCATTGACTTCGGACTCGCCAAGAAATATGGCGGTATTTGCAACCTCCGCTTCGACGACACCAACCCTATCAAAGAAGATACAGAGTATATCGAGAGTATCAAGCACGATATCGAGTGGTTGGGATTCAAGTGGGCAAATATCTACTATGCCAGCGACTACTTCCAGGAGTTGTGGGACTTTGCCGTCTGGCTCATCAAACAGGGCAGAGCATATGTCGACGAGCAAAGTTCTGAGGTCATCGCCCAGCAAAAAGGTACGACGACCAGTCCTGGCACCAACAGTCCCTATCGCGATCGCCCTGTTGAGGAGAACCTGAGACTCTTCGAGTATATGAACAGTGGCAAGTGCGAACCTGGAACACTCGTACTGCGTGCCAAGATCGACATGGCCCATCCTAACATGCTGTTCCGCGACCCGCTGATCTATCGTGTTCTGAACATCCCCCACATCAAGACAGGAAACAAGTGGAATGCTTATCCGATGTACGATTTCACGCATGGACAGAGCGACTACCTTGAAGGGGTTACTCACTCATGGTGCACTTTGGAGTTTGTGGAGCACCGTCCCCTCTACGACCTGTTTGTCACGTGGATGAAGGAATACAAAGGTGAGACAGAGAATATTGAGGATAACCGTCCTCGTCAGACGGAGTTCAACAAGCTGAACCTCAGCTATACACTGATGTCGAAACGTAACCTCCTGGCACTTGTCAACGAAGGACTTGTTGACGGATGGGACGATCCTCGTATGCCGACCATCTGCGGATTCCGCCGTCGTGGCTATAGTCCTGAGAGTATCATCAAGTTCATCGATAAGATCGGATACACCACATACGATGCTCTGAATGAGATGGCTCTCCTGGAGAGTGCTGTCCGCGACGATCTGAACAGTCGGGCCATCCGTGTCAGCGCCGTGCTCGACCCTGTAAAGGTGGTTATCACTAACTATCCAGAAGGACAAGTTGAGCAGCTGACTGCTGTTAACAACCCAGAAAACGAGGCCGATGGCACACACACTGTTGAGTTTAGTCGTGAGATATGGATCGAACGTGACGACTTCATGAAAGAAGCAGAGAAGAAGTTCATGCGTCTGGCTCCTGGTAAGGAGGTTCGTCTGAAGAACGCCTATATCATCAAATGCGACGAAGAGCATCCCTGCGATGAAGACGAGAATGGCCGTATCACCACCATCTACTGCACCTTTGACCCAGAATCGCGTAGCGGACTGCCTGGTTCCAACCGCAAGATCAAGGGTAAGACCCTCCACTGGGTTAGCTGTCAGCATGCTGTTAAGGCAGAGGTGAGACTTTATGAGCGTCTATGGAAAGTTGAGAATCCTCGCGATGAGTTGGCTCGTATCCGTGAAGAGCAGAATTGCGATGCCGTGACAGCCATGAAGCAGATGATCAATCCCGACTCTCTGTCCGTCATAAAGAACTGTTACATAGAGCCCTATGCCGCCGCCATGAAGCCGTTGACATATCTGCAGTTCCAGCGCATTGGATATTTCACGCCAGATACAGACTCCACCCCTGATAAGCCTGTCTTCAACAAGACTGTCGGACTTAAAGACACATGGGCGAAGATCAATAAGTAAATGACAGACGACACAGCATATTTTGAGAGCAAGGAGTTCAAGGATATCCTGAGAAAATACGAAGAATCTGTCGAGTCAGGACATGCTATTTATATGGATGCCGACGACCTGGCAGACATTGCAGACTATTATCAATACCATAATCGTCAGGAAGAGGCCTGTCAGGCTGTAAACCTGGCTTTGGAATTCAATCCTGACGCTGTTGGTCCCTTGCTTTTCAAAGGTCGCGAAGCCCTATTCAAAAATGACTTCGACACTGCAAAGACCTATGCTGAACGTATCCTGGCTGCCGATTATCTGGAAGGTTTGTACTTTCAAGGAGAGATGATGATTTGCGAAGGTCACATAGAAGAGGCCGACGAATTCTTTAGGGAGCACCAAAAAGATGTGATGGCCGATGAGCATACAGACTATGCCTATGACGTGGCCAACATCTTCTCCGATTACGATGCATTCGAAAAGGCCTTTGAGTGGATTATGCGCACGAAGGGAGACGGTTCTGATGACTTCAAGGAACTGTTGGCCCATACTCTTTTCGGACTCGGGAAATATAAGGATAGCGAACGTATCTTTAATGAGCTGATTGACCATAACCCCTACTCATCCCGTTATTGGAATGCACTGGCAAATGCGCAATACATGAGTGAGGACTATGGTGCAGCCATCACGAGTAGCGAATATGCTATCGCTATCAATCCTGATGATACGGAAGGGCTGCTCTCCAAGGCAAACAGTTTATACAACTTAGAGAACTACGATATCGCTTTATCGTTTTACAGGAAGTATAGCGACAAGGTCCCTCACGACGAGGCCGGCTATCTGCACCAAGGTATGTGTCTGATCAATCTCGGAAGATACGAAGAGGCCATACAGGCTTTGCTCGAAGGAGAAAAAGCAGCAGGAGACGCTTCTCCCTACCTCTCGGAGATCTATCAGGAACAGGCGTTTGCCCATTGTGAGCTCCACAAGACAGAGGCTGCACTCTATTACATTGATAAGGCCCAGAGCATGCCATGCGATCATGTCAACCTTGAAGTTGCCAGAGGTCATATCCTCTTAGCCGACGAGAGACTGGAAGAGGCAGAAAGAGCTTTCAGAAAGGCACTTCAGCTTTCAAGCAACTCTGAGAGAACCATGCTTCGCATCATTGTATCCTTATTCGATAATGGTTACCTTCACTCATCCTACCATCTGTTTAAAATCTTCCTACAGCATGTCAGTGACGATTGGAATGAGGGATATTCCTACATGGCCATCTGTTGTCTGGAGATGAAAAAGACTGACGAATTCCTTTCGTTCATTAAGATTGCAGCAGAAAAGAACCCTAAAGAGGCGAAACTTGTACTCTCCCCGTATTTCCCACAAGGAATGGCTCCTGAGGAGTATTATGAGTATATGTTGAACAAAATCAAGCAAAACGAAGTATGAACTTCATAACAAATATATTAAACAGTCTCGGCTGGTATCCTACGGTATTCTTTCTTATGCTCTTGGAAAGTACTGTCGTACCTGTACCTTCCGAGTTTGTCGTCACGCCTGCAGCCTACCACGCAGCCAGTGGCTCACTGAATGTTTTCCTAGTCATTCTCTTTGCGACCTTAGGAGCCGATATCGGAGCAAGCATCAATTATCTTGTAGCCTTATATGTGGGGCGCCCCGTCGTTTATCGTTTTGCCAACAGCAAATGGGGAAAGATGTGCCTACTGAACCAAGAGAAGGTCGAACGTAGCGAGAAATATTTTGACGATCACGGTATTGCAGCAACGCTTACAGGCCGTTTTGTGCCTGTTATTCGCCACCTGATATCTATTCCTGCCGGACTCGCTCGTATGAACTATGGGAAGTTTATTCTATTCACGACCATTGGAGCAGGAGGCTGGCATAGTGTGCTTGCTGCATTAGGTTGGTATCTGCATGCCATTGTTCCAGAGGATCAGTTGAACGACAAGATCAGTGAATATGCCGAATACATTAAGATTGTCATATTAGCCCTGATCGTTGCAGCAATCGTATACTTCTCGTTCAAGGCATGGGTTAAGAAAAAGCAGGAAAAGCAGGCATAATACGTTGTTTTTTGTTCGTTTCTTCTTTATTTTCATTCTTTTTATCTATATTTGCATATTATTATCAGCAATAATATCATATGGCGAGAACAAACAATCATCTGGTGATCATGGCAGGCGGTGTAGGAAGCCGTTTCTGGCCTATGAGTACGTCAGAGAATCCGAAGCAATTTATTGATGTCCTCGGGATTGGGAAGACATTGCTTCAGTTGACGGTTGAGCGCTTTGGCAATCTGGTCAAGCCAGAGAACATCTGGGTTGTCACAAACCAGAAATACGCATCAATCGTCAGAGAGCAGCTTCCAGAGATGCCAGAGGGTAATATTCTGTGTGAACCCTGTCGCCGAAATACGGCCCCATGTATAGCCTACGTCAGTTGGAAGATTAAGTCGCAGGACCCTAAAGCCAATATTGTTGTTACGCCCAGCGATCATATCGTCACAGATAAGACGGAGTTCCAGCGCGTTATCAAAGAATGCATGGTGTTCACCAGCGAGACAGATGCCATCGTTACCTTAGGCATGAAGCCCAACCGTCCAGAGACTGGATATGGCTATATTCAGGCAGACCTCAGCACGAGTTCTCTACGCAACAAGGAGGTCTTCAGAGTAGACTCCTTCCGTGAGAAGCCCAATCTCCAGACAGCTCAGGAATACATCAAGAAGAATAACTATTTTTGGAACGCAGGAATCTTCATCTGGAATGTCAACACCATTGTTAATGCATTCCGAGTATACCAGCCGTCGATGGCGAAAATCTTCGAGTCTATGCTCCCAGTCTATGGCACGGAAAAGGAACAGGAAGAGATCAACCATCTTTTCCCAGAATGCGAGAACATCTCTGTCGACTATGCCATCATGGAAAAGGCCGAAGAGATCTTCGTCTGTCCTGCCGACTTCGGATGGAGCGACCTTGGCACATGGGGATCACTGCACGAGCAGAGTAAAAAGGACCTCTATGGAAACGCATGTATCGGCCCGCAGATTGATATCGTTGAGAGCCACAACTGCATTATTCACACCACACAAGAGAAGAAGGTCGTCATCCAAGGTCTCGACGGCTATATCGTGGCGGAGAATGACAACACACTCTTGATCTGCAAGCTCTCCGAGGAACAGCGTATCAAACAATTTTCAGGAAACGAATAATTAGATTTTATGGATAAAAAAGTTGCTCTTATTACAGGTATCACAGGACAAGACGGTTCATACCTGGCAGAATTTCTCATCGAAAAAGGTTATGAGGTACACGGTCTTCTGCGCCGCTCGTCCTCTTTTAACACAGGACGTATTGAGCACCTCTACCTCGATGAGTGGGTACGCGACATGAAGAAGAAGCGTCTTGTAAACCTTCATTGGGCAGACATGACTGATTCTTCATCGCTCATCCGTATCATTGGCGAAACGAAACCCTCTGAGATATATAACCTGGCAGCACAGAGTCACGTCAAGGTCTCCTTCGACGTCCCTGAGTACACTGCCGACACTGATGCTGTTGGTGTGCTCCGTCTGCTTGAGGCTGTCCGTATCTGTGGACTTGAAAAGACATGCCGCATCTATCAGGCCTCCACATCTGAACTTTATGGAAAAGTTCAGGAGGTGCCCCAACGCGAGACGACGCCGTTCTACCCCCGCTCCCCCTATGCTGTGGCCAAGCTCTACGGTTTTTGGATTATGAAAAACTATCGTGAGTCATACGGCATGTATTGCTGTAATGGTATTCTTTTCAATCATGAGAGTGAGCGTCGTGGCGAGACCTTTGTAACGAGGAAGATCACCCTGGCTGCCGCACGTATTGCCCAAGGGTATCAGGACAAGCTGTATCTTGGCAACCTGAACTCGCTCCGCGACTGGGGATATGCCAAGGACTACATCGAGTGTATGTGGCTCATCCTCCAGCAGCCAGAGCCTGACGATTTCGTCATTGCCACTGGCGCCTACCACACCGTCCGCGAGTTTGCAACCCTCGCTTTCAAGGAAGTAGGCATCGAACTGGAATGGAAGGGTGAAGGCGTCGACGAGAAAGGATACGACAAAGCTACTGGTAAGGCTTTAGTAGAGGTCGACCCCAAGTATTTCCGTCCTGCAGAGGTTGACCAGTTACTTGGCGATCCGACAAAGGCTAAAGAGAAGTTAGGCTGGAATCCACAGAAGACATCCTTCCACGACCTGGTGAAGATTATGGTACAGCACGACATGAAGTTTGTCAAGAAGTTGTTTATCAAAGCACAAGTAGCAGAATGAGTCTGGATAAGAATAGCAAGATATATGTAGCGGGACACCACGGCCTTGTGGGTTCCGCTATTTGGAATAATCTCCTGCAGCGTGGCTACACCAATCTTGTTGGCCGCAGTCATCAGGAGTTGGACCTGACAGACCAGTTGGCTGTCAGAAAGTTCTTCGATGAGGAGCGTCCTGATGCTGTGGTGCTAGCCGCTGCCTTTGTTGGTGGCATCATGGCCAACTCGCTCTATCGCGCCGATTTCATCATGCAGAACATGAAGATGCAGTGTAATGTCATCTCCGAATCGTATGCCCATGGTGTCAAAAAATTACTCTTCCTTGGTTCAACCTGCATCTATCCGAAGAATGCGCCACAACCCATGAAGGAAGACTGTCTGCTGACATCACCACTGGAGTACACCAACGAGGAATACGCTATCGCGAAGATTGCTGGCCTGAAGATGTGCGAGAGCTACAACCTGCAATATGGCACCAACTATATTGCCGTGATGCCAACCAACCTCTATGGTCCCAACGACAACTTCCATCTGGAGAACAGCCACGTCATGCCAGCTATGATGCGTAAGGTATATCTGGCCAAGCTCATCCATGATGGTGATTGGGAAAAGATTGCGGTCGACCTCGACAAACGCCCTGTTGAAGGTGTCACAGGCAAGGCCACCCACGACGAGATTCTTGAGATTCTTGCCAAATATGGTATTTTCGACAATAAGGTTGTGCTCTGGGGAACAGGCACCCCATTGCGCGAGTTCCTTTGGAGTGAGGACATGGCAGACGCCAGTGTGCATGTGCTTCTGAATGTGAACTTCTCAGATATCATCGGCATCGAGAAATATAGTAGTGTTCATTATGGTGCATCCACCAATGGTGCCGTCGATCGCAACCATTCAGCAGGCCGTGGCGGAGCGATTCCATCTCTGGGCGAGATCCGCAATTGTCATATCAACGTAGGCACTGGCAAGGAGTTGACCATCCGCCAACTCTCAGAATTGGTGGTTGAGGCCGTTGGCTTTGAGGGAACAGTCGAGTTTGACACATCCAAGCCCGATGGCACCATGCGCAAGCTCATCGACGTCTCAAAACTCCACTCCCTTGGTTGGACACACAAGGTTGAGATAGAGGATGGAGTCAAGAAACTGTTCGAGTGGTATCGAAACAGTCTGAGGTAGTCCCACTCCCCTACTTATCAACAAGACGACTCTTCAGAAAGTTATATCAATAGTCATTCATGAGTAAGAAACTATTAGCGTTAGAAAAAACTGCTGATTATGCAACACTCAGGGAGTGGTGTATAACTATATGTTCTTTTGTGTCGAAAGTTTATCCTGAGATGTCTCACATGGAGAAAGAGATAAGTGAGGCTATAGAAAAAATCGACAAGAAGCAAAGTATGAGATATATGAGAGTGTTGTGCAAGGAAATGAATTGGTTGGTTCAAGATGGCTATCTTCCCGATCCATTAATGGATAAGTTGAATCAGATTCTGACCGAGAAGTTCAAATACAACCTCGTGGATGTAGCCGCTGCCGAAAAGGATGAGATACAGAAGATCCTTAAGCGTGGGAGAATCCGCAATGACAGGGAATATGAGCTGGTTAAGAATAAGGAAGATGAAATCTATGATGACGACAGCCAATTCGATTATGCGGAATCACTCCGTAACCTGCTTGCTGACTACGAATGTCCCAAACCCCATCCTTCATCGAGCAAATAACAAAGACTGGGGGAAGTGGTTTTGTGAAGTAAAAATATTTACCAATCTAATTATCAGAGAGAAAGAGTCCCTTTTTTAGGCACTTTTTCGCGAGGTGGGAGTTTGCTCCGAGGAAAAGGGAACTTTACTCCGAGCAAACTTTGAGTTTACTCCAAGTAAAAGACAACCTTACTCCGAGCCTTTTCAAACCACGTCTTCACAGTTTGTCGTTTTGTAAATAAAAGTCCTCTTTCAAGAAACATCATCGAGCAGAAGATATACAAACGAAAAAAACTTTTTGTCCAATTGTCCAATGTCCAAAGCGCCAGACTGTATGCATACAAAAAAGCCCATCTTCGTATGAAGACGGGCTTTATCATAAAGACTTGAAAGTCTGCAATTACTTCGTGTAGAGAGCAACGATGGTCTCGTACTTCTCCTGCTTACCAGAAGTCTGCTTGGGCTCCTCAACCTTCTTACCGTACTCGTAAGCCTGCTCGAGAGTCAGCTTGCCATCCTCGAAGTCCTTACCAATACCGTTGTCGAATGAAGCATAACGCTCCTTCTTCATCTTCGGCAGCTCGCTCTCCTCCAGGATAGCAGCAGCATTCATCAGGGCGCGTGCCATAGCATCCATACCGCTGATGTGAGCGATGAAGAGATCCTCGAGGTCGGTAGAGTTACGACGGATCTTAGCGTCGAAGTTGGTACCGCCATTGCCCAGACCACCATTGCGGATGATCTCCAGCATAGCCTGTGTCAGCTCGAAGTTGTCGATGGGGAACTGGTCAGTATCCCAACCGTTCTGAGCATCACCACGGTTAGCGTCGATAGAACCGAGCATACCGTTGTCGACAGCGCAAGCCAGCTCGTGCTCGAAGGTGTGACCTGCCAGAGTAGCGTGGTTTACCTCGATGTTCACCTTGAAGTCCTTGTCCAGACCATGAGCACGGAGGAAACCGCATACGGTCTCAGTGTCAACATCGTACTGGTGCTTTGAAGGCTCCATGGGCTTCGGCTCAATCAGGAACGTACCCTTGAAGCCCTTAGCGCGAGCGTAGTCGCGAGCCATGGTCAGCATGGTTGCCATGTGCTCCTTCTCACGCTTCTGGTCAGTGTTCAGAAGGCTCATATAACCCTCACGACCGCCCCAGAATACATAGTTGGTACCACCCAACTTGATGGTAGCATCGATAGCGTTCTTGATCTGAACGATGGCGCGAGCCACAACGTCGAAATCAGGGTTGGTAGAAGCACCATTTGCATAGCGCTTGTTGCTAAATACGTTAGCTGTACCCCAGAGGAGCTTGATGTTGGGATATTCCTTCATCTTCACCAGAGCGTAGTCTGTGATCTCCTTCATGCGACGCTCGTACTCAGCGATCGTCTCACCCTCTTCAACGAGGTCAACATCGTGGAAGCAGAAGTATTCGATACCCAGCTTGTCCATGATCTCAAAACCAGCGTCCATCTTATCCTTTGCGCGCTGAACGGCGTCAGCAGCCTTATCCCACTCATAAGAACGAGTCTGACCACCAAACTGGTCAGCAGAAGCGCCACCCAGTGTATGCCACCAAGCCATAGCGAACTTCAGCCAGTCCTTCATCTTCTTTCCCATCACGACCTTCTCAGGCTCGTAATAGTGGAAAGCCATTACATTCTTACTGTCCTTTCCCTCGAAAGGAATTTTACCGGTAAACGGAAAATACTCTTTTGCCATAATTGTTTTTGTTTTTGAAGTTTTAAACTATATTATTACTCTTTGATTCTTTTCAAAGTCTCCTTCCAGGCCGCATATGCGTTCTGATAGTCTTGACGATGCTTCTCGTCTGGCTCGATAACCTGCAGTTTGTCCAGAGTAGCGAAGGCCTCATCACTATTCTTGTAGATGCCAGCGCCTATACCTGCACCCTTGGCAGCACCCACTGAGCCGTCAGTATCGTACAACTCGATTGTTGCGCCACTTACGCCAGCCAGCGTGTCGCGGAAGAGCGGACTGAGGAACATATTGGCCTTACCTGCATGGATCTTCTTGATGTCCATACCCATCTGCTGCATGATCTCCATGCCATAACAGAATGAGAAGACGATACCCTCCTGGGCTGCACGCACCAGATGAGCCTTATTATGTTTATTGAAGTTCAGGCCGTTAATCGAGCAGCCTGTCTCCTTGTTCTCAAGCACACGCTCAGCACCGTTTCCAAAAGGAATAATGGTGACGCCCTCACTGCCGATGGGCACTGAGGCTGCCAAGTCATTCATCTCAGCGTAGCCGATCTCAGGCGTGATATTACGATGTGTCCATGCATTCAGGATACCTGTTCCGTTGATACAGAGCAGCACACCCAGACGGGTCTGCTCGGCCGTATGGTTCACATGAGCAAAGGTGTTCACACGACTCAGCTTGTCGTAGTTCACGTCGCCCAGCACACCATATACGACACCTGACGTACCTGCTGTAGCAGCGATTTCACCAGGATTCAGCACATTCAGCGAGAGGGCGTTATTGGGCTGGTCACCACCACGATAGGTAATAGGTGTGCCTGCCTTCAGACCCAACTCAGCAGCAGCCTCGGCACTGACAACGCTCTGTTCGGCAAACGTAGGAACGATATCTGCGATCAGAGAACTATCGAAGCCATAGTACTTCATCAGGAAGTCGGCCACCTGATTGTTCTTGAAATCCCAGAACATGCCCTCACTCAGTCCACTGACAGTTGTGTTGGCAACACCACTCAGACGCATGGCGATATAATCACCAGGCAGCATAATCTTATATATCTGGCTATAGAGCTCTGGCTCGTTCTCCTTGACCCAAGCCAACTTGGCGGCTGTGAAGTTGCCAGGAGAGTTCAGCAGGTGTCCCAGACACTGGTCTGCACCCAGATCCTTGAAGGCTTTCTCGCCATAAGGCACAGCTCTGGAGTCGCACCAGATAATGGAAGGACGCAAGGTGTTCAGATTCTTGTCCACACAGACAAGACCATGCATCTGGTAAGAAATACCGATAGCTTTAATCTCATCAGCAGTAGCACCTGATTCTGCCATGATCTTCTGAAGGCTCAACTTCGCATTTTCCCACCACATCTGGGGATCCTGCTCGGCCCATCCTGCCTTAACGGCCAGGATCGGCGCCTCCTTCTCAGGATAGAAAGCCGTTGCCACACACTTGCCGCTATCGGCATTAACAAGAGATGCCTTCACTGAAGAGCTACCGACATCAAAACCCAATAGATATCTATTTGCCATAACTATTTTATTACAATTCGATTATATATCCATATTATAATACGGATTAACTGCAAATTTCCCCATTTTTTTCCAATCACACAATCTTTTTTCAAAAAAAAATGATTTTTTTACCATATTTTGTGTTGAATTAAAATATTTTTTTTACCTTTGCCTGCAGAATAACGTAACCGAAGGATAAATATTATTCATATATGAAGAAGAAAATACTAATACTTGACGACAAAGAGACCATTGCCAAGGTCCTCTCAATCTACCTGATGAGCGACTACGACGTACAGTGGTTGCCTGACGGATTGCAAGGAGTCAAATGGCTCCAAGCAGGAAACACGCCCGACCTAATTATTTCAGATATACGTATGCCCGGTATGCGAGGCGACGACTTTCTTGAGTGGATTAAGCAGAACGAGTTGTTTCTGCATATTCCAGTCATCATGCTTTCCAGTGAGGACTCTACCAGTGAGCGCATCCGTCTGCTAGAGATTGGAGCCGAAGACTATATCGTGAAGCCGTTTAACCCGATGGAATTGAAGATACGCGTAAAGAAGATTATCCCTTGACGGGAGTGTTTAGATTATGATAGGTGTTGTATATCTTGGTAGCAATCCAGAAACCGAGGAGCGCCTGAAATACATTCCCGGTCGATTGGTACAATACACAAAGAACTACAAGGACGCAGCCGCTGTCTGCGCCCCGCATGTTCGCAATGAGCATTTCATCATGTTCTATGAACAGAATGTTCAGACAGAAGATATCACCGCCATCACCTACATTAAGAAAAGATGTAAGAACGTATACATTATCCTGCTGACACATCAGTTGACGATCGATGACAGGAAGATGTACCAGAAATGTGGAATCAACGACACGATCGACGTCGGTGCCTCCATCACCGAGTTGAATAAGAAGATACAGTTTATTGCAGACCGTGAAGGGATGCTGTTCGACGATGCTCCTTCTAAGCATCGTATTCTTCGTTTTAAGATACCCCTTTGGAAACGCTTGTTCGATATCGTTTTCTCTGCCTTAGGTATCATCATCCTATCCCCTATTTTCATTCTGACAGCCATTGCCATCAGACTGGAGAGCAAGGGTCCTATCGTTTTCAAGTCCAAGCGTGTGGGTACCAACTACACGATCTTTGATTTCCTGAAGTTCCGTTCGATGTACGCTGATGCCGAGCAACGTCTGAAGGAAGTCACGAAAGAGTCGGGCAACCAATATGCGGAGAGGGAAGATGACAAAGACCCGAAGAGTGTCATCACAGCTCCTTTAGGTGAGGAGGCTGAGGAGATGATGATGAATCTCGGCATGGAGTCCGACATGATGATCAGCGACGACGAGGTCATGCTGGTTGGCGACGACTACGTGGTGGCCGAGTCCGACTTCAACAAAGAGAAAGAGGTAGAGAACAATAATGCATTCGTGAAGATCGAGAACGACCCACGCATCACGAAAGTGGGCCGCTTCATCCGCAAATACAGCATCGACGAGTTGCCGCAGCTCTTTAACATCCTGCGAGGCGACATGTCTATCGTTGGTAACCGTCCGCTTCCACTCTACGAGGCGGAGAAACTCACTGTCGACTCCAGCATCGACAGGTTCATGGCACCAGCCGGACTGACAGGTCTCTGGCAGGTGGAGGAACGCGGCAAGGGCGGCATGATGTCGGCAGAAGAGCGCAAGCAGCTCGACATCATCTATGGCCAGACCTACAATTTCGCTCTGGATATGAAAATCATATTCCGCACTTTGACGGCTTTTATACAGAAAGATAATGTATAGACAATATAGATAGTTTTCTAACGATGAACAAGTTAAGACGACTGTTATTAATTATAACAACAACAAGCATCGGTTCCACAGCTTTCGCTCAGTTTGACGAGAGCGGTATTGCGGCAGGATTCTTCGACTCGAGTAAGGAGAAGGATATCAACTATTCTGAGTTCCACCTACCGCCATTGTCCATATTATTTGAGAATGCGAAGTCTACTCCGCAGATCATGACGCTGGAGAAAGCAAGGCAGATCGCTCAGGCAGAGGTCGCCAAGCAGAAGCGTCACATCTTCTCGTATCTGACTGGTCATGCAAGCTATAGCTATGGTATGGCCGACATGTGGGGAAACAACTCTTCCTCGTACAATCAGATGATCTATCAGTATCAGGGAACAGAACAAAGCTATTGGAACGTTGGTGTTCATCTGGCCATCCCTGTAGAGGACATCCTCGACCTGACAGCAGCTGTCAAGCGTAAGAAGCTGGAGGTCGATCAGGCGATTATCGCCAAAGATATTGCATACGATCAATTAAAATTACAGATCGCATCGTTGTTCGTCAAGATTACGAATAACCTCGTGTCCCTGAAGACCCTCGGTGAGGCTGCTGCCGCCTATCAAGGTGCTGGCGCATTGAACAGAGAGGACTTTGAGAACGGTAATCTGGATATCCAGTCGTACGCACATACAAAATTGTATGAGAGTGGTCAGGTCACAAGCTATCAGGCCTTGCAGACGGAGATCACGACGGATATTATTACCTTGGAAATTCTAACACACACGCCTATTATCACGAACTCGACAACAGAGATCACGCTCGACAGAACCATTCAGAAGTCGGAGAAGGAGATTGCCAAGGAAAACAAGGCAGTAGAGAAGCGTATCAAGAAATCTGTTGAAGAGAGCGAGAAGAAGATGAAGGCTCTTGAGAAAGCAGAGCTGAAGGCTGAACGGGCTGCTGCGAAAGCGGCTAAAAAACAAATGTAGAACGCAAAAACAATACAACGATGGATTTATTTAGGTATATAGTTCGGTTTTTATACAAGATTCGTTGGTTTCTCATTATCCTACCACTCATAGCTCTGGTAGTTGCTTGGTTCATGACTCGTAACATGGAGAGGGTCTATGACACCAACACCACGATCTATACAGGTATGATCACTGGATACAATATTGAAGGAACGGTGGGAACGGCTGGAGGACAGTCACAGACGAATATGACGAACCTGATGTTGCTGATTACCACTGACGCAACGATCCACGAGGTGTCACTACGCCTGTTTGCCCGTTGTATGATGTATGGTAACGCCAACAAAGACAATAACTACATCTCTGCAGAGCACTTCCGTCAGCTTAACAACAGTGTGCCGACAGATGTCAAGGCGCTGATCAATCACAACAGTGAGAATGCCACTTATGCAAACCTGAAGGCATATGAGCGTCCGTCGCAGGACAACTATATCTTCGGACTCCTGAACTACAACCAGTGGTTTGGCATCAACAGCATCACCAGTCGTCTGAAGGTACAGCAGCTCCAGAAGAGTGATATCATCGATATTAGCTATACCACCAACGACGCAGGTATCGCCTACAACACACTGGACATCCTGAACGAGGTCTTCGCCCGTCAGTATGCACAGCTTCGTTATGGTGAGACCAATAATGTGATTAAGTTCTTTGAGCGCGAGGTTGCCCGTCTGTATCGCATATTGACTGGCGCAGAGGATGACCTGATCCGCTACAATGTAGAGAAGCGTATCATCAACTACGGTGAGCAGACCAAGGCCCTTACAGGACTTGATGCCACTCAGCAGACATCCGACAATGACCTGCTGAAGAATCAGACGACGACACGTGCGCTGATGGACTATCTGGAGCGGCAGTTGGGTGACCGTGCCAAGATTATCAAGGCCAACAAGGAGTTCACCAACCAGGTAACAGATATCTCACGTATCCAGTCCAGAATATCTAACCTACGCCTCATGAATAGTGAAGGCGGTGGCAGTGGTATCGAATCACAGCAGGAGCTCGCGAAAGCCGAGAGAATGCTGCAAGATGCCTCTAATAACGTACGCAGTCTTGTGAAGGATATCGAGGCTGGTACCTATAGCACCGAGACTGGTGTCAAGGCCAACGAGATGATCAGCAAATGGCTGGATCAGGTGTTGCTGCTCGAGAAGACCAAGGCTGAGTTGAGCGCTCAGGATATCATGCGCCAGAAGCTCGACAAGCAGATTCTGTACTACGCTCCTATCGGTGCGACCATCGCCCGTAAGGACCGTCATATCAGCTTCATCGAGGGTAACTATATGGAGATGCTGAAAGCATTGAACTCGGCCCGTCTCCGTCAGAAGAACCTCCAGATGACGACAGCCACCCTGCGCGTGCTGAATCCGCCGATGTTCCCCATGAACGCCCAGCCCACCAACCGTCTGATGATCCTGTTGGGTGCGTTCATACTGACCTTCGTGCTCACAGCCATGTACTTCTTCATCATCGAGCTGTTGGATCGCACGCTGCGTGACCGTATGCGTTCGGAACGTATCACCAAGATTCCTGTCATGGGCTGCTTCCCGAAGGAGAGTACCCTGCGCTATCGCCGCTTCAACAAGACCATCGCCGATATGGCACTGCGCCAGTTGAGTAAGGCCCTGCTGCCGCACTTCAAGGAGGGACAGCAGAATGTGCTGAACCTGCTCTCTACAGACGCCGCCAACGGAAAGAGTTATCTGGCGCAGGAACTGGAGAACTACTGGATCTCTATCGGTCTGCAGGTACGTCGCCTGACATACGATGAGGACTTCCTCGCCGAAGACAGTCGTTTTATCATGGCCAAGGATATCAAGGACATCTGCGCCGACATCCTGCCCAACGAGATTGCCATTGTGGAATATCCTAACCTCGACGACCACTCTATCCCACCAGCATTGCTGAACATGGGTACAGTGAACCTCATGGTAACACGCGCCAACCGTACTTGGAAAGACGTTGACCAGAAAGCCCTGAAGGAACTTCAGTCGCAGCTGGAAGACCAGAACACCTTATATATGTATCTGACCGAGGCTCAGCGCTATGCGGTAGAGGAGTTCGTGGGACAGTTGCCACCATATACCAGGTTCAACAACTTCGTATATCGGATGTCGCAGATGGGTCTCACTGCAATTGAAAACAGTCACGCGAAATAAAATAAATGGCAAGTAGTTCTTCAAATAGACTATCAGAATACTCACATGAAAACGGAGGAAGAGTCCTGTTACTCTTTCTCCTGTTTTTACTTGCCATATACGAATTCGTTACTGCCGGCTTCTCTGCCTTTGCGACCATCTGTATCATACCAGTGCTGATCTTCTGTGTCTATGTCGCATTCCGATGGAGGATGTCGACGTTCTGGGCACTGATCGTCATCAACTTCTTTGTACAGATGAAGGATGTCACACTGCCTATCCCGGTGTCACTGCCCAACGAGATGCTGCAGATCATCCTTATGGCCATCGCCGTGATCGACATCCGTCAGACCTCACCCTTTGGACGAATCGGTAATCTGATGTTCTTCGCCCTGGTAATCTGGTGCGGCTTCTGCTTATTAGAGATTCTCAACGACACCTGTAACCTGGGCATCAGCATCGCACGATGGTATAATGGAGCCCGACTGATGGCTTTCCAGCTCCTATATATCTTTATCGTGTTCTCATTATACA
>Ga0265300_10002356_pt1 | contig 16454 bp, 11 predicted proteins | sample AusTroGonzalo_MG_FD_193482 | JGI IMG/M metagenome (GOLD analysis project Ga0265300, IMG submission 193482) | Bovine rumen microbial communities from tropical cattle in Woodstock, Queensland, Australia - Gonzalo_03 | ecosystem: Host-associated > Mammals > Digestive system > Stomach > Rumen ...
GATTTGCTGGTGATGCACGGTTGCCAGGACCACACTGTGGTTTGGCAGCAGTCGTTGGAGCTGATGAAAGAGGCGGTGAAAGCCGGCGTTGAGGTGGATTATTTCCCCTACACCATCCACGACCACAATGTAACGGGTATTGAAAGAGTGCACCTCTGGAACAAGATTGCCAAGTTCCATGAGGAACACCTTAAATAATGTGCAAATTAGCAAATTAGTTAATTAGCAAATGGATTTTTAATGTGCTAATTATCAATGTGCTAATGTGCCAATTTTTAGTGATCAGTGATCAGGGGTTAGTGGTCAGTGGTCAGTCAAGTTGATAATTAGCCACTGACAGTTTATTAATGTGCTAATTATAATTAGGGGGAGTTTCGCACTCCGTGCTCAAGGGGAGTGATGCTCCGCATCAGGGGAGATGCTAATGTGCCAATGATTAATTCCCCTTCTTTTAGAAGGGGTGCCCATAGGGCGGGGTAGTGACGTAAATATCACGTCGAAGACGTTCAAAAATTTGCTAATTAAATGAGTAAATTAGTTAAATTGGTTGATTAGTAAATTAGGAGTTTTATTTCTTCTTTTTTGTCAAGAGACTTTTGATATCGTTGAGTTTCATGAGGGCTTCGACGGGGGTGAGGCTATTGATGTCGAGGTCGATGATTTGGTCCTTGATGTCCAACAGTAGTGGGTCGTCGAGGGCGATGAAGCTGAGCTGGTAGCCGGGTTCTTTTTTCTCCACCTTGATGGGATCGTTGCCGCTGCGGCTGGCCTCCAGCTGTTTCAGCACCTCTTCGGCACGTTTCAGCACGCTCTGGGGCATACCGGCCATGCGGGCCACGTGGATACCGAAGCTGTGCTCGCTGCCGCCTTTCTCCAACTTTCTCAGAAACAGTATTTTATTGTTGATTTCCTTGACGGACACATGGAAATTCTTGATGCGTGGGAACTGCGAGGCCATGTCGTTGAGCTCGTGGTAGTGGGTGGCGAAGAGCACCTTGGCACGGTGGCGCGGGTTCTCGTGCAGGTATTCGGCAATGGACCAGGCGATGGACACGCCGTCGTAGGTGCTGGTGCCTCGGCCAATCTCGTCCAGCAGAATCAGGCTGCGGTTCGACACGTTGTTCAGGATGCTGGCGGTCTCGTTCATCTCGACCATAAATGTGGATTCACCGGTAGAGATGTTGTCGGAGGCGCCCACACGGGTGAAAACCTTGTCGACAATGCCGATTTCCGCCTTCTCCGCAGGCACAAAACAGCCCATCTGGGCCATCAGCACGATGAGGGCGGTTTGGCGCAGCAGCGCCGATTTACCCGACATGTTCGGTCCCGTGATGATGATGATTTGCTGGTGCTCATTGTCCAGAAACACGTCATTGGCGATGTATTTCTCGCCAGGCGGCAGCTGTTTCTCAATGACCGGATGGCGGCCGCTCTTGATGTTTATCGAGGTGGAATCATTGACGACGGGGCGGGTGTAGTTGTTCTCGAGGGATACCGCCGCAAAGCACAGCAGCACGTCCAGGCGGGCAGTGAGGCGGGCATCCAGCTGAATCATAGGGATATAGTCCATCAGACCCAGCACAAAGTCATTGAACAGGCGCGTCTCAATCTCTAAAATTTTGTCTTCCGCACCCAGGATTTTGTCCTCCAGTTCTTTCAGTTCCGGAGTGATATATCTCTCGCCGTTGGTCAGCGTTTGCTTGCGAATCCAGTCTTCCGGCACCTTCGATTTGTGGGTGTTGGTCACCTCCAGATAGTAGCCGAACACGTTGTTGAAGCCGATTTTCAGGGAAGGAATGCCCGTTCGTTCCGACTCGCGGCGTTGGATGTCGGCCAGAATCTGCTTGCTGTTGGTAGCCAAAGAAGAAAGAGTATCCAACTCAGTGTCAACACCTTTGGCAAACACACGGCCTTTGTTGACGGCCACAGGCGGGTCTTCCACAATCTCCTTCTCAATGCGCTCGCATACGCTGAGGCAGGGGTTCAGCTGCTCGGCAATCTTCTTCAGCGAAGGAAGGTCGGTTTGTTCGCACGCCTTTTTGATTTTCTCAACGGCGCGCAGGGAGCGGGCCAACTGCACCACCTCGCGGGGTGAGATTTTGCCCGTGGCGATTTTGGACACCAGTCGTTCCACATCGCCCATTTCGCGCAAGTTGCGTTTGATATCTTCCGCAATTGTATCATTATCAATAAAATACTTCACCACAGACAGGCGTTCCTCAATCATCACCTTCTCTTTCAGCGGCAGCACCATCCATTTTTTCAGCATGCGCGCGCCCATCGGGGTGAGGGTCTTGTCCAGAATTTGCAGCAGGGTCACCGCATTCTCGTTGGGTGAGTGAATCAGCTCCAAATTGCGTACCGTAAAGCGGTCGAGCCACACGTACAGTTCTTCTTCGATTCTGTTTAATTTATTGATATGCTGAATCTTGTGATTCTGAGTCTCATACAGGTAATGCAAGGCGGCCCCAGCGGCGATAATGCCGTATTCCAGTCCGTCCACCCCGAAACCCTTCAGCGAGGTGGTCTGGAAGTGCTTGGTCAGCAGATCCATGGCATAATCGGTGGTGAACACCCAGTCGTCGAAAGCGGTGAGCAGGATTTTCTCACCGAACTGCTCCTTGAAACTGTTGGTTTTGTTCTTCTGAAGGACAATTTCAGAAGGTTTGAAATTCTGCAGCAGCTTGTCGATATAGGTGGCGTTGCCTTCGGCCACATAAAACTCGCCCGTGGAAATATCCACAAAGGAGATGCCTATTTTACTGTCGGTGAGATGGATACCTGCCAAGAAATTGTTCTCTTTCTGTTCCAGCACCTTGTCGTTGGTGGAAACACCCGGAGTCACCAGTTCTATGATGCCCCTTTTCACAATGGTCTTGGCCATTTTCGGGTCTTCCAGCTGCTCGCAGATGGCCACACGCAGGCCGGCACGCACCAGTTTGGGCAGGTAGGTATCCAAAGCATGGTGGGGAAAACCGGCCAGGTCAATGGACTGGGCGGAGCCGTTGGCGCGCTTGGTCAGCACGATGCCCAGGATCTGCGAGGTCTTGATGGCGTCGTCTCCGAAGGTCTCGTAAAAGTCACCCACTCTGAACAGGAGAATCGCGTCAGGGTGCTGCGCCTTGAACTGGTTATATTGCTTGATTAAAGGAGTTTCCGCCATCTTTGCCATACCGCGTCATTTTTCTTGCAAAAATACAAATTAATTAGCAAATGAGCAAATGAGTAAATTAGCAAATTTACAAATTTATTTTGCTAATAAACGCGTTAACCAATTTGCTAATTGAAAAAAGTTGTATTTTTGCTGTATGAATAAAGTGGAAAAAAGATTTTACTTGTACCTGCTGATTTGGGTGCTGGCGGACTTGGTGCAGGCGCTGTTCACCAACATGCATGCCGACGAGGCGTATTACGCGCTTTACGGCCAGTTTCTGGACTGGGGCTATTACGATCATCCCCCAATGGTGGCCTTGCTGACCTATCTCAGCCATTTTGTCGGGGTGGGGGCGCTGTCGGTGCGCTTTTGCACGGTGTTGCTCCATGGGGCGACGCTTTGGCTGGTGTGGAAAACCCTTTCGCGGGTGAATGCAAGCGTCAGGGATGTCAACGAGTTCTTCCTCATCGCTTTTTCCCTTTTTATGTTTGTGCTTTACGGCTTTATCACCACGCCCGACGCCCCTTTGCTCTTTTTCACGGCGCTGTTTTTCTATCTGTATCAGTCTTATCTGAAAGAAAATTCGCTGGTCACCGCCCTTTTTCTGGGGCTGACGATGGCTTGTATGCTGTACAGCAAATATATGGCGGTTCTGGTGATAGGCTTTGTCTTGTTATCAAATATTAAATTACTGAAAGACTGGAGAATATGGATATCCGCCATAGTGGCTTTGGCCTTGTTTATGCCCCATATCCTATGGCAGTTCAATCACGACTTCCCGAGCTTGAAATATCATTTTCTGATCCGCAAGGATCCTTTTTCCTGGCTTTATCCGCTGGAATTTCTGCCCAATCAGCTGTTGGTGTTCAATCCGGTATGTTTGTTTCTGGCCTTTTATTTCTGCTGGCAGGAGCGCAGAAACAAAGACAGGTTCACCAGGGCTTGTGTCTTTACCTGTGTGGGTTTTGTCCTGTTTTTCTGGGTGATGACGGTCAACGGCCATGCCGAGCCGCATTGGACCATTGCCATCACGATACCGATGCTGTTTTTGCTGTACAGAAATACTCGCGAAGAACTGTGGCATAAGAGAATACTGAGATACATCCTGCCGATGGCGATTCTTGTTTTGCTGGTCCGCATAGGGCTTTGTACGCCTTTTGTCCCCGATATCACGGGTTTCGGCAATTACCAGCCGGCCATGGAGGCCATTCATCAGCAGGCCGGAGGCAAGCCGGTGGTGTTTTACACCTCTTTCCAGAAGCCCTCGCTGTACCGCTATCACACGGGCGGAAACGGCATGGCGCTCAGCTCGCTGTATAACCGCCAGACGCAATATGATATTTTGCAGTTCGACAAGGATATACAGGGGAAACAGGTGTTGGCGGTGTCCACAAGTCACGATGCCGATTATACCCAGGTAGGAAATTTCGATTTTTATGGTCATGAATTTGATTGTTTCCAGGGAACCAATAGGGTAGAGGTGCTGGTGGAGAATCAGCGGGTGGAGGCGGACTCTGTGGTGCTGGAGGTGACAATCAACAATCCTTACGCTGTTCCCTTTGATTTTGGGCATCCGGAATTGCCGGTGGGGATTTTCGCGGCCTATCTCCAAGGAGATCAGTATCATTTGGAAAAATGCGAGGATATTGATATACAGGTAATTCCCGCCAACGGTAAGGCCAAGACACAGTTGAGGTTCAAGTATATCCCGGATCAGGTATGTGTTATTTGTCTGGCCAATTCCAGTAACATTTCTGTGAATAGTGAGGCGGTGAGCTTTGAGTAAGTTTATGGCAGCATGTTAACATGCACCCATCGAATGTGTCTGTTTTGCGCATTGTTGCAGAAATTTTCAGAAATGTGTTCATTTTCAGAATATTTTTTCGTAACTTTGCCCAAAAATATGACAAATGAAAAAAACAGCCCTTTTTATATCCTTTCTTTTTCTTTTTGTGACATTTTCAAATGCCGCTGTTTCAGAAAGTTATGAGGAGTCTTTGTGGAACAGTCTCAGCAAAAAAGAAAAGGTTCGCAAAGAGAAACAACCTAAAGACAGCATCCGAAAGGGCTGGACTTTCGGCATTTTGCCCAGTGTGGCTTACGATGCCGACAAGGGTTTCCAGGGCGGTGTGTTGTCCAATGTCTATTATTTCGGTGATGGCAGCACCTATCCGGAGTATCTGCATTCCTTTTATGTGGAGTTGGCGTACACTACCAAGCACTGCGGTATTTTCCGTTTCAATTATGACTCCAAATACCTGATTCCCAAACATCGGCTCACGGTTGATATTTCCTATTTGCCCGATGCCATTTGCGATTTCTATGGCTACAATGGCTACCAGACCGTGCTGAACAAGGAGTGGATCAACAATAAAAAGTATCCTGACACCTACATTAGCAGGGCTTTCTATCGCAGCAGACGCGATATGTTGCGTATTGCGGCTGATATTTCAGGAAAAATCTCCGGAAACTGGTACTGGAACGCTGGTTTGGGGGTCTATTGGTTCAAAATCGGCAGTGTGAACCTCGATATGATCAACAAAGGCAAGAAAGAAGAGAACAAATTGCCGACCGGTGTGGAGGGTATGTACGAAAAGTATGTGAAATGGGGCATTATAGGTGCTGATGAGGCCAAGGGCGGCTGGCATCCTTATTTGCGTGGCGGTGTCACTTACGATAGCCGCGACCGCCAGCAGAATCCCAACAAGGGTATTTATGCTGATGCCTTCTTGACTTATACCGCAGCTTTCGGAGCGTTGAAGGCGTACAATAATCTGAAATTCAATTTTGATTTCAGACATTATGTGCCTGTGTATAAAGATTATGTCCTTTTCGCTTATCGTCTGTCACTCCAATTGACCACCGCGGGAAAGAGTCCTTTCTATCAGAATAATATCTGGAACACTTTGTATATCCAGCGTGTGACTTACGAGGTACTGGGAGGCGGCAACACCACCCGAGGTATCGCCCGTCATCGTGGCACAGCCAATGGCTTTGCCTTCGCCAACATCGAATTCCGCTTCAAACTGTGCAAGTTCGCCATCAAGAAAGAGCAGTTTTATATCGGTCTGAATCCCTTCTTCGACGGTGCTATCATATTGCAGCCCTATAAGTTAGACAAAGATGAAATCATCAGAAATATCGAACAGAATGATCCCGAGTTCGATCTTGCCACCTTGGATCAGTACCTGATTTTTGACAATCCCCAGATTTACCGTCCGCATTTGTCGGCAGGTTTGGGTCTGAAGATTGCCATGAATGACAATTTCGTGCTGTCGGTGGACTGGGCCGTTCCGTTTGACAAAAGAGACAATGCCAACCAATTTTCGAATTTCTATGTGAAGATGAATTATATGTTCTGACAACTCTAAATACAACTATCATGGAAAAAGGCGAACTATACGAAAAAGACGACCGCCTTTTGGCGGAAGCCATGCACACCTTGAAAAACATGGTCACTCCGATTACAGCCTATTCAGAAATGATCCAGTATGGGCATGTAGAGTCGGAGAAAATACCGGAGGTGGCAAAGAAAATAAGCTTTTGTGCCAGTAATGTGGCCAATGTTTGTACGGATTTGATGAGGATTTTTCGTGTAAGGGGAAATCTGGTGGACAAGACCGTGGAAGAAGTTTGTCCGTACGAAGTTTTAAGGGATTATTCTTATATGATTGAGTGTAATTTGGATCTTAAAAGAATCAAGTTACTCAATCATCTGGACAAATCTGTGATGGTATTGTTCAATGTGGCGATGTTGCGGTCTATTTTTGTGAATCTGATCAATAACGCCATCAAGTTTTCTCCTGAAGACAGTACCATTGAGATTTCTGGTAAAATTGTGGATGAAAATACGTATGAGATTAGTGTGAAAGACGAAGGTGTGGGTATTGACGAGGCCAAAATTGAGGAGAAATTGAACAATAACACCGATTATTCTACCCCGGGATTGCAAAACGAAGCGGGTACTGGTCTGGGTTTGTTATTGGTGAAAATTATTCTGGAAAAACATCAGAAAACCATCAGGGCTTACAATAATAAAGACAAAGGATCCACGTTTGTATTTACACTGCCTTTGTATAAGGAAAATTGATTTTATGAAGCTGTTGGTCGTCCTGTCCCGATTTCCCTACCCCCTCGAAAAAGGGGACAAACTGCGTGCCTATCACCAGCTTAGGGTGTTGTCGCGACAGCACGACATTTATTTGTTTGCCTTGTCCGACAAGGAGGTGCCGGCTTCTTCGATGGAGGCTCTGAAACCTTTCTGCAAGGAAATCAGGGTGGGGCGTATCTGCTGGTGGACCAAGCTGACCAACAGTTTGCGGGCTTTCTTCAAGGGCTGGCCCATCCAGTGCGGTTATTTTTACAGTCGCGAAGCGAAGAGAGCGTTGCGGCAGGTTGCCGCTGAGGTGAAACCCGATGCCGTTTATGCCCAGCTGGTGCGGACGGTGCCTTACGTTCAGGAGTTGGAAGTAGAGAAAACCATCGATTATCAGGATGTTTTCTCACAAGGCATGTTACGCCGCGCCGAGCGGGCCCCGTTCTGGAAGAAGCCTTTCTTCAGGATGGAATCCCGACGCTTGCGCCGCTATGAGGCGGAGGTCTTCCCCTTGTTCCAGCACCATACCATCATCACCGAGGTGGACCGGGATTTGATGCCCGTGAAAGAAAAAGACAAAATCAGTATTGTGGGCAATGGGGTTGATTTTGAGCAATACAGATATGACGGACAGGAGAAAGTCTACGATTTGATTTTTGCGGGAAACATGAGCTATGCGCCCAATGTGGATGCGGCGGAATTTATTGTGCGACAGATACTTCCCGGCTTATTGCCGCAGTTTCCGAACCTGCGCCTGGTCTTGTGCGGGGCGAATCCGGCCCCGAGGGTGCGGGCCTTGCAGGGACCGCATGTCACGGTCACCGGCTGGGTGGAGTCCATCGCGGAGTTTTATGCCCAGTCCCGAATCTTTTTGGCCCCGATGCGCTTGGGCACGGGCCTGCAGAACAAGCTCTTGGAGGCCATGGCCACGCAGCTGCCTTGCGTCACCTCGCCCCTGGCAGGCAAGCCATTAAAAGGCGCCGTTCCCCAACAGGATATTCTGATCTGCTCTACCCCTGACGACTACGCCGTCGCCATCACCCGCCTCCTCACCGATTCCACTTATTATCAGCAGATTGCGTCGAATGGATATCGCTATGTCAGGGAGAATTATAGCTGGGAAGCGATGACGGGGGTGTTGAGTGATGGGCTATGAGCGGTGAGCTATGAGCAGTGAGGTTAGGAAGGTTAGGAGGGTTAGAAGGTTAGAAGGTGAGAAGGTGAGCGATGAGCTTTGGGCTGTGAGTGATGGGTGATGAGCGATGAGCTGTGAGCAGTGAGGGATGAGTTGTCGCATCTGTAGGGACACATTGCATGTGTCCGCCTTTCGCATGTTCCCCTGTGTATATCCGTCATATACGTGTCACCAACATTGCGTATGCTCCCACAAGTGTGTTTTTTATAAAAAACACTTTTACTATGTTTTTGTTCTTTAAAAAAAACGTATCTTTGCAAACGAAAAAAAATAAAGAAAAGACACAAACGATATGGATAAATTATTTGAAAGGCATGACGAGTATGTTGCCAATGTGCCAATGGAATACGTAAGAAGTACCATGAAGCAGATTGATTGGGATATTCGTCTTATTGCCATCAAAGGACCAAAGGGCGTGGGGAAATCCACAATGATGTTGCAATATATCAGGTCGCATTATGCCGCGGATGACAGACATGTGCTTTATTTCTCCGCTGATACCAGTTATTTCACTACTCACAGTCTGGTAGATACTGCCGATCAGTTCTATAAGATGGGAGGAAAGCATCTTTTTATTGATGAAATACACAAGTATGAGAATTGGAGTAGTGAGATTAAAGAGATTTATGATTTGCACAAGGATTTGCGTATTGTGGTGAGTGGTTCTTCGTTGTTGCAAATCAATGATGGTAAGTCTGACTTGTCGAGACGGATGACGGAGTACAAAATGCCGGGACTTTCGTTTCGCGAATATCTTTGGTTTGAAAAAGGCATTCAAATAGAAGCTGTCAATCTCAAAACTTTGTTTGAAGCACCGAATGCATATTGTTCGAAAGTAAAAGAAAGATGTCATCCATTGGAATATTTCTCCCATTATCTTAAAGCGGGATATTATCCTTATTATTTTGAAAATAAGAATGTTTATCAAAACAGCGTGGAGAATGTGGTGAATTATATCATTGATGTGGAACTGACAAAATATCGCAGTCTTGAGGTAGGGAATACGAGAAAAGTCAAAGCATTGTTACAAGTGATTTCCTCTATGGTTCCCTATGAGGTGGATATAAGCAAGTTGTCCAAAAATATTGGCATTCAGCGTGCCACAACCCTTAAATATATCCGTAATCTGGAAGAGGCGTCACTGATTTGCAGATTGTTTACAGATATCAGTACAATTGGAGATTTACAGAAACCCGACAAAATACTGTTGGATAACCCCAATTTGTTATACACCCTTTCCACGGAGAAACCTTCCATCGGCACAGTACGTGAGACTTTCTTTTGCAATCAGTTGATATCGGCAGGACATCGGGTGGAGTATGGCGGAGTGAAAAGCGGAGATTTTCGTATAGACGGTAAAATTGTGGTCGAAGTAGGAGGAAAAGAGAAAGGTTTTGCTCAAGTAAGTAAAGAAAAAAATGCGTATGTGGCTGCGGATGATATTGATAATGCCACCAACAGGAAAATTCCGTTATGGGCGTTTGGCTGTTTGTATTAATAAATGACATAGGTAGTTGTAATCAAAAAAAGCATGGAAAAACAACGCGAAACCTTTAACAACCACCCAGTATACAGTTTGTCGGAACTCACCGGCAGCATCAAGGCTGTAATCAACAAGACCTATACCCGCGCTTACTATGTCAAGGCGGAGATTATACGGCTGAACAAGTACCCCCACTCCGGCCACTGCTATCCGGAATTGGTGGAGAAAGAGGGCGACAAGATTGTGACGCAGATGAGGGCGGTCATCTGGAAAACGCAGGTGGAGGAGATCAACGCGAAGTTCCTGAAAATCACCGGCGAACCACTCAAAGACAACATCAGCATCCTGTGCCTCGCCACCATCGAGTTCAGTCCGCAGTACGGCCTGGCCCTTTATATCCAGGACATTGAGCCGAGCTATACTTTGGGAGAGCTGATGAAGAACAAGATGGCCGTCATCGCCCGCCTGAAGAAGGAAGGTGTTTTCGGGGCCAACAAGCAATTGGAGCTCCCTTTGTTACCCAAACGGATTGCCGTTATCTCAGTCGAAACCAGCAAGGGCTACAGCGATTTCATGGTGACCCTGCAAGAGAACAACTGGAACTATTGCTTTGAGTGTGAGTTGTTTCCGTCCATTTTGCAGGGTGACAAAGCGATTACTACCATCACGGCGCAGCTGGAGGCCATCGCCAAACGGCAAAAAGATTTTGACTGTGTGGTTATCATCCGTGGCGGCGGCGGCGATGTGGGCTTGAGCTGCTACGATGATTACAGTTTGTCGCATAAAGTGGCCACTTTTCCGTTGCCAATTATCTCTGGCATAGGGCATTCCACTAATGAAAGTGTCACCGATATGGTGTCGTATGCCAACAAAATCACCCCTACCGAGGTGGCCTATTTTCTGATTCAGCAGTTCCATAACTTCGCCATCCAGGTGGAAGAGGCTCAGGATAAGATTATCCGTTATGTGGAAACGCTGTTCACCCGCGAAAAACATCAGATTGAACAGATAGAGCACAACTACCTGCTGCTGGCCACCCAGCTGCTGACCAAGGAAAAACAGCGGATAGCGCAAATTGAACAGGATTATCTCCTCACCGCCACCCGCTCGCTAACTCGTGAGAAACATCAGATTGAACAGCTGGAGCAGCGCTGCCAGCTCAGCGCCACGCACCGTCTCTCACAGGAGAAAAATGTGATGGATAACCTATATAAAATGATACAACTGTCTTCAAAACAGTTAATTACCATCAAAAACAAGGAGTTGGAGAACCTGGAGGAGAAAATCCGCTTGCTGCATCCGCACAATGTGCTGAAGCGCGGCTACTCCATCACCCGCCTCAACGGCAAAGCCCTCACCAATCCCGCTGATGCCAAGGAAGGGGATGTGCTGGTGACGGAGGTGGTAGATGGTGTGGTGGTGAGTAAGGTTAGAGGGTGAGAAGGTGAGAGGGTTAGAAGGTTAGGGGGCTTGTTTGAGTTAATAGTTAATAGATAAAAGATAATAGTTAAGAGTTGTTTGATAGAGTAGTAGGGTTGTTATATTGTAGGGCTGTCACATTGTGGCAGCCGTGTGATGAACCTGTTGCGGCTGCCGTGATACGACAGTCCTACATGATGCTACCTGATGTGCCCATGACGGTTACACGGTTATAAGGTTAGAAGGTTAGGAGGTGAGAGGGGTACACGGTTATATGGTTAGAGGGTGAGAAGGTGAGAGGGTTTGTTTGGGTTAATAGTTAATAGATAAAAGATAATAGTTAAGAGTGGTTTGATAGAGTAGTAGGGCTGACATATCATGTTGTAGGGCTGTCACATTGTGGCAGCCGCAGAAGAGGTAAAAAGGAGCCCATAGGGCGGTGTAGTGACGTGAACACCGCATTTCCTATACCCCACACTGCGGCCTACGGCCTTATGTGGGGTTACAGAGAGAATGTCTCTTCGAGACATATACCCACGGCAATCTAATACTCTTCACTGCAAGACACCTACTTTATCCCTGCCTCGGAGAGACCTCCTCCTCACCCTCTCACCCTCTCACCTTCTCACCTTCTCACCTTCTAACCTTCTAACCGTGTAACCCCCTAGACAAATTTTTCGTATTTTTGCAAAAAATAGTCTGTATGCATAAGATATTGATTGTTGACAGAGTTCACCCTCTCCTTGCGGAGCAGCTGGAGGCCCATGGCTTCCACTGCGAGACGAATAGGGAACTAACCCACGATGGCTTCGTTGCATTACCCGATGAATACGATGGACTGATTATCCGCAGCCGTTTTGCGGTGGATGCCGCTGCCATCGATTCCAAACCACATCTGCGATTTGTGGTGCGTATCGGCTCTGGTATGGAAAATATTGATACTCAGTATGCTGAAAGCAAGGGGGTACGCTGTCTGAGCACGCCCGAGGGCAATGCCAATGCAGTGGCGGAACTGTGCCTCACCTTCTTGCTGACCGCTTTGCGGCATGTGGTTACGGCCAATGATGAGGTCCGTAAAGGCGAGTGGCTGCGTGAGAAAAACAAAGGCACCGAGTTAGCTTCCCACATCGTGGGCATCATCGGCTACGGACATACGGGTCCGGCTTTTGCCAAACTGCTGAAAGCCTTGGGCTGCAAGGTTTTGTGCTACGACCGCTATCGCCAGAACTATGGGGATGAAAACGCTACAGCAGTGACTTTGGAAGAGTTGTTTGAGCAATGTGATGTGATTTCTTTGCACATCAATTATCTTCCTGAAAATCATTATTTTATCAATAAAAATCTGATTCAGAAAATCAAACATCCCTTTATCTTCCTCAATACTTCCAGGGGTTGGGCGGTGAATACGGCTGATGTGCTTGCTGCCATCAAGGAAGGGAAAATCAAATATGCCTGTTTCGATGTGCTGGAATATGAAAGCTCACGTTTGCAAATTCCCCCAAAGGACGAGTGGGATGCGGTATTACGCGAATTGGCGGAAACCGACCGCGTGCTCCTCACGCCCCATGTGGGTGGCCAGACCCTCGAAGCCGAAAAACGCCACGCGGAAATTGCCGTCGGGAAGATAAGATCTATGAGATGATTAATTGATTAATTGATTACAGGATTGGGGATTTGTTCATCTTGTCTTCATGTCGCACTTTCGCGGCAGGATGGACCCATCGTCAGGGCAGGTGCACCCCATGCCGCGATGATATGAATGTGACACCGTATGTCCCAGGGGTTTTACCCCTGGCTATAGTCTTGCCGGCCCTACGGGCCTCGTCTTGTCCGGCAGATACATGTAAGTGGAAGGAGGAGATAGACGGAGGCAGTATGCTATGTCGCTGCGTGCGTAGGCAATGCCGACGGTTGGGGGGAGCGGGCCTGTGCGGCTGCACTTACCGTCGGATTGATTTTTTGGTGACTTTTTTATCAAGAAAAAAGTCACGGAAAAGAAAAATTATACCGCAACTTCTGCTTTAATATGCGGATCAGGATTATAATTCTCCAACGTAAAATCCTCATACTTGAAATCAAAAATCGACTTCACCTCGGGGTTGATGCGCATCGTCGGTAACGCCTTCGGGGTGCGGGTGAGCTGCAACTTGGCCTGTTCCACATGGTTGGCATAGATGTGGGCATCGCCGAAGGTGTGCACAAACTCCTTGGCTTTGAGGCCGCACACCTGGGCTATCATCATGAGTAACAGCGAGTAGGAGGCGATGTTGAAGGGCACGCCCAAAAAGACATCCGCGCTGCGCTGGTAAAGCTGACAGGAGATCTCCCCGTTATTGACGTAGAACTGGAACAGCACGTGGCAGGGCGGCAGCGCCATCTGGGGCACCTCGCCCACATTCCAGGCGCACACCATCAGCCGGCGCGAGTCGGGGTTGGTCTTGATCTGCTCGATGAGCTCTGAAATCTGGTCCACACTGCGGCCGTCGGCTGTCGCCCACGAGCGCCACTGCTTGCCATAGACGGGTCCCAGGTCACCGTGCTCGTCGGCCCACTCGTCCCAAATGGATACCCCGTTGTCTTTTAGGTACTTGATGTTGGTGTCGCCTTTCAGAAACCAGAGCAATTCGTAAATGATGGAGCGCAGGTGCAGCTTTTTGGTGGTCAGCACGGGAAAGCCGTCGGCTAGGTTGAAGCGCATCTGATGGCCGAAGACACTGTAGGTGCCGGTGCCAGTGCGGTCGCTCTTAAAACTTCCTTCGTCTAAAATCCGCTGTAAAAGGTCAAGGTATTGTCGCATGGGAATGTCGTTAAAAAATGCAAATTTACATAATTTTTCTGAGTTACACACGGACATGTGAATTTTATTCACGGCAAACGCATACTATTTTTTTCATCCTCTTTCTTTTATCGCCATGTTTGTATATTGCCATTGTATGCAGGCCGTAGGTCTGCAGGGTTCGGTAGCCCAGGGCAAGGTGCGAAGCACCGACACCCTGGGAAAATGATGGATTTGGGTGTCCGTCCGCGGCGCAGGTTGGATTTGCCCCGAAGCACTATACCGAAACGCCGCGGAAAGGTCACACCAAAATAGATGGTGGAAAATTGTAGGGACGCGATCCATCGCGTCCGAAATAAAACACAGAGGAAAGGAAAACTTTAGGCTGATACAGAGGGTGTAAAAATTTTGAAAAATGCATAGCAAGAGAGGGGCACAAAAAAATTTTCAAAAATGGAAAAATTTATAAATTTTGTGGATTTTTCTCTTGCTTTTCTCAAAATAATATTTTAATTTTGCTTCGCAAAAACTCTGTTTTTCGTAAGGAGGGCGGTCACCTTTGCTTGGGTTCAGGCAAAGTCCGTATGGGTTTGAAAGAGAAGAGGTTCAGACCCTACAAATCACCTCCCGTTCCCTGCTGGTCTCCTACTGGCAGGAAAGAATGGTTTTAAACAAATTTTTGCAATAATTTATTGACAATATGACAGTTGCGGGAAAAGCATGGTTTGCGATGAAGGTGTTTCAAAACAGGGTTTTTGATATCGAAGCGTATCTGCAAGCCAAAGATATCGAGACTTATTTTCCGGTGCGCTATGAGGAGAAAACGGTGGGAGGGGAGAAGAAGACGGTGCGCAAGCCGGTGATTACTTCATTGGTTTTCTTCCGTACTTTTTCCGAAAACCTCACAACGATAGAGCAGGACTTGGGTTCCAAGGTGGCCTTGTACCGCTTTAGGAAGTCCCGCCAGGTGGCGGTCATCCCCGATCGCGAGATGGAGATCTTCAAGATGGTGACCTCGGTGAGCAACAATAACTGGGACTATGTGGATGCCGAAGCCATGACCTTCTCTCCAGAGGACAAAGTGCTGGTGACGGGCGGAGAGTTCGAGGGAGCCGAAGGCTATATCAAACGCATCAAGGGCAACCGACGCCTGGTTGTCGCCATCGAGGGCGTCGTCGCGGTCGCCACTGCGTATATTCCGTCGTGCTACTTGAAAAAGATTTGAATTAGTTAATAGATAATAGATAAAAGATAATAGTTGAGAGATAATAGATAACAGTTAATGTTGCAGATAAAAGATAATAGTTGGGCGCGACAGCAGCCAAAGAAATAACTATAAAGAAATAACTATAATCTATTATCTATCATCTATAAACTAAAAAACTAACTATTATCTTTTATCTATTATCTATTAACTCCGATCATTAACCCTTTTAAATAACAAAATATCTGATTATGCGCGTAATTATCAACCCCGACTACGCTGGCATGTCCTCTTGGGCAGCACAGCACATTGTAGAGCGTATCAACGCTTTCAAACCCACGGAAAACAAACCCTTTATCCTTGGCTTGCCCACCGGTTCCACTCCCATAGGCACTTACAAGGAACTTATCCGTTTGCATAAGGAAGGCAAGGTCTCCTTCCGTCATGTGGTGACTTTCAACATGGACGAGTACGTGAAGATTCCGGAAAATCATCCCGAAAGCTACCATTCTTTCATGTGGAATAATTTCTTCAGCCATATTGATATTCTGAAAGAAAACGTCAACATACTGAATGGCAATGCGGAAGACCTGGAGGCCGAGTGCCAGCGTTATGAGGAAAAAATCAAGTCTTACGGTGGTATCGACCTGTTTATGGGCGGTATCGGGCCCGACGGACATATCGCGTTCAATGAACCGGGTTCCTCATTGACTTCCCGCACCAGAGTCAAAACCTTGACCATGGATACCGTGATTGCCAACTCCCGTTTCTTTGACAACGACATCAACAAGGTGCCCAAAACGGCGTTGACCGTGGGTGTGGGTACGGTGATGGACAGCCGCGAGGTGATGATTCTGGCCAATGGTCACAACAAAGCCCGTGCTTTGGCCCAGGCTATCGAAGGCGGTGTGAGCCAGATGTGCACCGTCTCCGTTCTCCAGCTCCATCCCAAAGGCATTATTGTCTGCGACGATGCCGCCTGCGACGAACTGACTTACGGAACGGTGAAGTATTTCAAAGATATCGAGAGGTGTTCTTTTTAGTTAATAGATAATAGATGAAAGATAATAGTTATGGCTACGCAGAGTATAGTTGGGGATAAGAGTTTGGCGTTTACCAAAAGAATA
>Ga0265300_10002357_pt1 | contig 16449 bp, 20 predicted proteins | sample AusTroGonzalo_MG_FD_193482 | JGI IMG/M metagenome (GOLD analysis project Ga0265300, IMG submission 193482) | Bovine rumen microbial communities from tropical cattle in Woodstock, Queensland, Australia - Gonzalo_03 | ecosystem: Host-associated > Mammals > Digestive system > Stomach > Rumen ...
GCTAAGGCCAGCTACACGCATCGAGTGCGCCCCGTCTCAGCATTTATTTCTTAATCTTCAATCTTTAACCTTTGGCACGGCGAAAGCCGTGCCGATAATAACGAAATACAATGGATATTAAATACCAATTCACGCGAAAGAGCCGCGTTGTAGAACAAACCTACGACACGAAGATTGCAGCACAGATGGCCAACGACAATGAGGGTGTGAGCATGATGCCTGACACAATGGATTATCCCATTTACCTTATTGTTAAGGTACAAGTGAGAGTGTTATTTTTCTGGATTACCATTTGGGAAATGCAATGTGATATTTCCGATGGTGATACGCGCCAGCATATTATTAACAAGGCCAGCGTTTTATGTGAGTACCTTACAAAAGACCATTGGAACGCCAGAGCCAAAACAAAGGAGGGCCAGGAAGATGAGTAAAAAGAAGCAAAAACCCCATTTCGTACAGTTAGAGTTATTCCCCGAATACGCTTTACCACAGGGGGGGGGAATCAGTTAGCGAGAAGAAACCCAGAGGCCGGAAAGCCAAAGGAGATAACAAGTAAGTAACCCGACAGAATCATGGCATTTTGTGTTGACCTATTCCATCAAATCGTTTATCAGTATAAACGTCATACAGTCGTGGCCGATTTCACAGACCTTTGGCCACAATATAATGTGTACGACCCAAAAGGGAAATGGATAGGTTGCACAAATGCCGTGAGTGAAGCAAGTTGGAAAGCCAATTGCAGGGCAATAATAAATCATACACCATTATGATTGTACTTTCATTATTTGACGGCATGAGTTGTGGCCAGATTGCATTACGCGATATGGGCATACCAATTACACGCTATTATGCCAGCGAGGTTGACAAATGGGCAATACAGCAAACTCAACTCAATTTCCCAGACACGGTGCAATTGGGTGACGTGCGTAATGTGGACGCTACAAAGTTAGGCCATATTGATTTGCTCATTGGAGGTAGCCCGTGCCAGTCATTCAGTTTTGCAGGAAAGCGTGTTGGTATGAGTACCACAACCAATGAAAAGGTGCTTACATTGGCCAGATACAAAGAACTGAAAGAAGCAGGTTTTGAGTTTAGCGGCCAAAGTTATCTGTTTTGGGAATACGTGCGTATTCTGGAAGATGTACGACTGTCAAACCCCAACGTGCTTTTCATGCTGGAAAACGTGGAAATGGGCAAACAATGGGAGGTTATCATTGACCAGGCATTAGGCGTTAAAGGTGTACACATCAATTCTGCATTGGTATCGGCTCAGGTACGAAAGAGAATCTATTGGAGTAATATAAGGACATTCCAAGCAGATTTGTTTGACGTGCCGGAAACGGCCATACCTCAACCGAAAGACCGAGGCATTTTGCTCAAACACATTCTGGAAACCAACGTACCATCCCGTTACTATCTGAAAGAGGAAACCGTGGCCGTCTTACTTTCACACAAAGCGAGAAACAAGGCCAACGGCAACGGATTTGGTGCTAAATTACATCATGGGGGGGGTAAGATGACAGCGGTAACGGTTAAAGGAAAAGGAATGTATGATTTGGTGGTTGAGCAAACCGATGAGGCCGATGCCATTTGTGTTGCACATCGTGGCCACGTTTACCGTAACGAGCCAGCCCATTTAATACCGTGCCAGACTGAGGGAAAGACCAACAGCATTACGACGGTGCAGAAAGACAACTTAATCCTGCAACGTCAGCACGGCAAAAACAACGGAAGCATCCACACGGATAAGGCCCCGACCCTCACATCTAACTCATGGCAGCAAAACAACCACGTCATAAGTGGAACGATTAGGCAGCTGAATCCATCCCGTGAAAGCGGAGGCACACAGCCCTACCAGCAAAACAGAGTGTATGACACACAAGGCCAGGCCCCAGCGTTAATGAATGGGCATGGTGGCCAGACCATCAACATTCTGGAATATGATGCAGAGAGAGATAAGGTTAGGCGGTTGACACCAACAGAGTGCGCCCGATTGCAGACAATCCCAGATTGGTATAAATGGGAGGTGAGCGAAACACAGCAATACAAAATGATTGGCAACGGGTGGACGGTTGAAGTGATTAAGCACATATTTTCATACCTACCAAACGAGTTAAAGCATGGTGAAGCAACAAGTGAATAAAGCAGAGTGGCAGGAATTTCAAAGGGTGTGCCACAATTGCGTTTTCTGGAAGCCAGACAGCGACGTTGAAAGCGCGATGGGTGTTTGCACCCTCACTGACACCCTGAAACATGAAGCCCAGCCAGCGTGTACCGATTTAAGATTTACAGTGTATGACAAAGAGCAAAGATGAGCATAAAAAAGCATCCGTGAGTGCCAAAGTTGCACCCGACAAGTTGCGCCAGATATATGAGGCATTGAACGATGAGGAAACACCGTTTGAGGCCCACGTTAAGAATGTAGGCAAAGGAATCCGTAAAGTTACCATAATGGCCGATGCCAAAGACATTGACCATTTCAAAAGCGTGTTGGTATGATTACATTGAAACATAATCTGGAGATTGATATTGCCACAGCCCACAAACGCTATTCTAAGAAGTGGAAGAACAAGCGTAAGACGTGGCAGGATTTGGTGAACCGTTGCGCCCAGACGAAACGGACAGATGAAACCATCAAAGAGTATTTGAAGATGAGCCGCGAGGAACAAAGCGACATCAAAGACGTTGGCGGTTTTGTCGGTGGCTATCTGTCTAATGGCACACGTAAGACCCCAAATGTAATGTACCGTACCATTGCCACGTTAGATATTGATTACGGTACAATGGACGTGTGGGAAGAGTTTACCCAGCAATACAGTTGTGCAGCCATGTTGTACAGCACACACAAGCATACAAAGGAAAGCCCACGTTTCCGTTTGTGCATACCGTTTAACAGACAGGTAAGCCCACAGGAATATGAGCCTATTTGCCGACGTATTGCGTACAACGTGGGCATTGAACTTTTCGACATTACGACGTACCAATTGCCACGTCTTTTCTATTGGCCAAGTACAGCCAAAAACGGTGATTTCGTGTTTGAGTATCAGGATGGCGAACCGCTAAACGTGGATGAGGTGTTGGCCTCATACATTGATTGGCGTAACGTCTCAGATTGGCCGACCTCACAGCGAGAGGGTGAGGTGATAAGCCATGAGATACGTAAGGCAGGCGACCCGTTGGAAAAGCCCGGATTGATAGGAGCGTTTTGCCGTGCGTACACCATTGAAGATGCCATTGAAAAGTTTTTGCCAGATGCCTACGAAAGAACGGCCACAGATGGGCGTTACACATACAAATTAGGCAGCGTTGCAGCCGGATTGGTTTGTTATGAGGGAAAGTTTGCCTATTCCCACCATGAGACAGACCCAGCATCCAAGCAGCTTTGCAATGCGTTTGACCTTTGCCGTATTCATTTGTTTGGCGTACACGATGAGGGTACACGTCAGACCGATGTAACCAAATTGCCGTCGTACCTCAAAATGCAGGATTTTGTAAGTGAGGATAAGACAGTCAGAATTATGTTGGTCAAAGAACGTCAGGCAGAAGCCAGCACCATGTTTGAGGGTGTGACAGATGATGAGGCCGACGATGAGGCCCCAGAGGAAAACACCGATTGGATGGCCGATTTGGAGTGTGACAAAAAAGGCAATATCAAATCCACGGCAAAGAACATTATCCACGTTTTAGAGTTTGACCCTAAGTTGAAAGGCCATTTGTGGCATGATGAGTTTACGGGTTTTGATTTGGTAAAGGGCGGTTTGCCGTGGGATAAGAAAGCAAAATTGTGGGGCAACAGAGACGATGCCAATTTGCGTATCTATCTGGAAGAGCAATACAACATAACAGGCAAAGACAAAATCAAGGATGCCAAAGATGCTGTTTTGACCCGTCACAAAGTACACCCCATCCGTGAGTATCTGGAAGCCCTGCAATGGGATGGTGTGCCACGTTTGGATAAACTCATTATTGATTACATTGGTGCAGAGGACAGCACATTGAATCGAGCAATGACCAGAAAGCATTTTGTGGCAGCGGTGGCCAGAGTAATGCGCCCAGGGTGTAAGTATGATTATTGCCTCATTATGGCAGGTGCAGAGGGCATTGGCAAATCAACGCTGTTAAACATTATGGGTGGCCAATGGTTTAGTGACAGCCTCACAACGATGGAGGGCAAATTAGGCATGGAGCAACTACGTGGGGCATGGCTCATTGAGTTAGGCGAATTGTCAAGCATTAAGCGGTCAGACGTGGAGCAAGTCAAATCGTACATTACCCGTCAGGATGATATATACAGAGCCGCGTATGGCACGGTGGTTGAGAAGCACCCACGCCAATGCGTATTTTGTGGTACAACAAATGAGACCTATTTTCTCAAAGGTGACACGGGAAACCGCCGCTTTTGGGTGATTAGGATTGACCCAGATTTGAGAAAGCACAGTAACACCAAAGAAGCCATTGAGCAAGACCGTGACCAACTTTGGGCAGAGGCCGTGCAATTGTGGCGCGATGGCGAACAACTGTATTTGCCCCAAGATTTAGAGGTGCAAGCAAGGGCCAGGCAGCAAGAGTTTAACGACGATAGCGACGACCCATTGAAGAATCTTTTAACCGTCTATCTGGAAAAGAAATTGCCGACAGATTGGCCGTCATGGGATTTGCAACGCCGACGCGCGTATTACACCCAGAGCGACCCATTGGAGGCAGAGGGCGTTGTGATACGTGACCGTGTTTGTGTTGCTGAGTTCATTTGTGAGCAAATGGGCAGGTCAATGGCCGATAAGGAATATAAGTACATGGCCAGACGTATTGCAGCCATATTGGACGGTATGGATGGATGGGAAAGAGGTACAACGTCACGTCATGCTGAAAAATTGTATGGCCGTCAGTTGGCATGGCTCAAAAATGACAGAAAGGAGGGTGAAGATGCCATTTGACAAAAGACGTTCATTTGACAACTTTTGTTTGACAACGGCACAAATAAAGAAAAAATGTGCAATGCGTTTGTCAAATGAAAATTTGTTTGACAATGCCGTTTGACAACTCATTTGACACACAAAACCGCTGAAATACAATAAGTTATATATAATTGTCAAATGTCAAATAGAAATTTAATAAAAATAGTATGGAATATAAAAGTAAGAAAATAAATTGTGTTTTATCGTATAACCCCAGAGATACGCGCCCGTGCGCGAGAGTTTGACAAATGAAAAAGAGCGTTGAAAATATAGTGCATCATTCCGAAGTTTCGGAAAAGGCAATTGAAAAGTATCTGTTTGAAAAAGTCAAGCAGATGGGAGGCGTTTGCCTCAAATACTCCAATCCAAACATGGCAGGTTATCCAGACCGTGTTGTGTTATTGCCAAATGGTATAACAATCTGGATTGAGTTAAAGAGTAAGAGCAAAAAGCCAACTAAACTGCAATTGATACGTATTGCCAGCCTGAAAGGATTAGGCCACAATGTGTTTGTCATTGATAGCAGGGAGGCCGTGGATATGGTGTTAAACGAAACAACTAAAGCGATATGATTTACAGACCTTATGAATATCAGCGTACAGCGATGCAATGGATTAAAGACCATCCACGTTGCGGCCTATTTCTGGATATGGGATTAGGCAAAACGGTTAGCACCCTCACAGCATTGCAGGACATGATGGATGATTGCGAGGTGAGCCGTGTGTTAGTGGTAGCACCTAAGAAAGTGGCAGAAACAACATGGTCAACTGAGGCCCAGAAATGGGAGCATCTTAAAAGTCTTAAAGTAGTTAAGGTGTTAGGAACGGAAAAGCAAAGGTGTATGGCATTGCAGACCAAAGCCGACGTGTACGTTACAGGCCGTGACAACTTTGTTTGGTTGGTTGGCAAATATGGTGGTATGCTACCATTCGACGTTTTGGTTATTGATGAATTGACCAGCTTTAAGAGTTCAAAGAGTGAGCGTTTCAAGGCAATGCGTATTTCCGTGCCGACTGTCAAGCGTGTTATTGGACTGACAGGAACACCGGCCCCAAATGGTATGATTGACCTTTGGGCACAGATGTATTGTCTGGATATGGGCGAAAGGTTGGGAACGTCAGTAACGAAGTACAGAGAAAAGTATTTTGAAACCCACAAATGGAATAACATTATTGTGAGGTGTGACGTAAAGAAAGGGTATGATGAGATTATCAGAAACAAGATTGCTGATATATGCCTGAGTATGCAAGCAAAGGATTATTTGCAATTGCCAGACCTAATGACACATACCATTACCGTGCCACTGTCAGCCTCAACGATGGAGAAATACCAGAAGTTTGAAAAAGACAAAGTGTTGGAGTTTGCGGAAGAGCATAAGGATGAGCCAGCAAACGTGTTGGCCAACAGTGCAGCCGGATTGATGAATAAGTTAAGTCAGTTTGCCAATGGTGCAATATATGATGAAGATAGAAACGTGCATGAGATACACAGCGACAAAGTGGATAAGTTGGTTGAGATAGTAGAAGCGGCCAATGGTAACAGCGTGTTGGTGTTCTATCAGTTCAAACACGATATTCCCAGAATAATGAAGAAACTGAAAGGGTATAGAGTGGAGGCATACGAGGGTGAGAAGCAGTTGGTGGCATGGAATAACGGGGGTATAGACGTATTGTTGGCCCATCCTGCATCAACAGCCTATGGCCTCAATATGCAAGAGGGAGGCCATTACATTGTATGGTTTGGTGTTGGTTGGAATCTGGAACACTACCAGCAAGCAAACGCCCGTCTGCATCGTCAAGGCCAGACACACCCAGTTACCGTGTACAAACTCATTTGTCCTAACACAGTGGATGAGAGGGCTAACGCTGCATTGGATAACAAATCAGGTGTTCAGCAGGGTTTGTTGGATAGCCTTAATTACCTCATGCGTAAGTACCAGGGCGAAGTATAGTAACAACTAAACAGCATCCAGATATGGCAAAGAATGAAACGTACAACAGACTAATACACACGACGCGATGGTTAAAGTTACGTCGGGCGATATTAAATGCCCATCCCATTTGTCAGATGTGCGAGGCAGAGCGCAAGGTGTCACCTGCAACGGAGGTACACCACATTGTACCGTGCGAAACGGCATTGTCTGAGGTTGAAATGGCAGCTTTGATGTACGACCCTCATAATGTCATGGCACTGTGCCACCAACACCATCAGCAAGTGCATGAGGCAATGGGAAAAGGAGGAAAGCAAGGAAACAAGAAACGAGCCGCCGAGCGGCTGCAAAATTTTGTTAAAAAATTTTTATCGGATGAAGTCGGGGAGTGATTTTGAAATGGGGGAGTAGGCCGTTAAACCTCGCCCAAACCTTTCTCTTCACGCGAAACGTGTTTTGAGGCCGTGGGGGTAAAGCCAGATTTTTAGTCGCTTTTCCAGATTTTGCCGATAATTTGAGTAAAAACGTAATAAAACGCCGATTTATGAGATTTGATGATGATATTTTCGATTTCAGTAACTTTGGGCAGCAGGGCCAGGCCCCAGCAGAACCAGAGCAAGAAATGGCCAATGAGGGCGCAGATGCCGCCGACCGTGCAGAGGCCAAACGCGCCCACCGACGTACAAAGGAGTGTACCGAACTGAGCCAGCGTTATGAGTACCGCCGTGCATTTAGTGAGGTCAGAATGTTGGAGGCCATGAAGTACGTGCAATTGCAGGATGGTTGCACCTACAATTTCATTACCGCTGGCGACGTGGATAGTTTGTCATTCCTCAAAGTGGTGTTGAATCAGCATAATTTGGATTATATGCTTTGCTCCACATGGTGCATGGCCGCAGAGGATATTTTGCAAATTCAGCAATGGCATGAGGCAGGGCGCATTAAGAAATTCGATATGTACATGGGTGAGATTTTTCCCGGCAGTTACAAAATCGAGTGGAACATGGTTAAGAAATTTTATGCCGAAAACCCAGACGTGGGCAGGGTGGCCGTGTTCAAGAATCACAGCAAGATTTATGCAGGGTGTAATGTGGCAGATGGGTTTTATTTTGGAATCCAGACCAGCGCGAACATTAACACCAATCCGAGAACTGAGCAAGGGAGTATAACAGTCGATAAGGGAATTTTTGATTTTTACAAAGATTACTTTGACGGCATAAACAGTTTTGAGAAATGACAGAGCAAGAACGAGAGCAACAAAAGACCGCAGTTGTAGCGGAGATTATACGATGCAAAGGTTTTAAGACGGTGGCGTGTACCAACGTCAAACTAAACCCACGGACATTCAGGCAGTGGATGGCCGATGATGCAGAGTTTAGGCAAGCCGTCGAGGATGCCGTGGAGATTGCCCGTGATTTCCGAGACGATAAGGCAGAGCAGAAATTGTTTGAGCAGGTAGAGGGTGGCGACACAACGGCCATTATCTTTTACTGCAAAACCCGTCTTAAAAATCGAGGCTACACAGAAAGGGCATTGCCACAAGAGGCGAAGCCGGAACAAGCGCAGCCCCAGCAACCCACATTGCCAGAGCCAGACGGTGAGAAGATTGCCGCCTCCATCCAGAAGCGCATTACAAGCAAAAAGACCTATATTGTGAAGTTGCTAAAGAAACAAGGCAAATATACACCTGAATTGTCAATGCAGGTCAAGATAACCGCGCAACTGTTGATTAGGACAGAGATATTGGCCGAGCAGATATTTGGCAACGGCCACCAGCCAACTAAAATTGAACTGTCGAGGGAGGGCAACGAGCGTGAGAGTGTAAGCCCAAAGGAAAAATTGTATCTGGATTTGGTAGAGCAGAGCCAGAAAGCATTAAAGGCATTGGGTATGAATACGGACAGCCGAGAGCGTAAGACCGACAACGACGGTTTCAGTGAGTTCATGGAACAATTCAAAAACGATGGTGACGAATGACAGAGGAAGAGAAAGTTAGGGAGCGACAATTTAAGGCCGACGTTGTGGCCGAGTTGCAAGCGTTGAGGCCGTCAATGGCCACACGTTACCGCCGTGCGCTGGATGATACCGACAAGCGTATGGCGCAGTATATTTTTGCCGTGGTTGACAATCCAGATGCCCATAACCTTTATGAGTTGTTGGGCATACGCCGTTTTTTCCAAATGCTGGATAAATACGAATGGCGTAAGAAAAGGGTGCAGCGTTTCATTAAGTTTTATGAGGTGTTACGTTTCAATGGCACGTCTGGCAGAACCAGATACAAATTAACGCCCGTGCAGACGTTTCAATTTGCTAACATTTTCGGTTTCGTTGATGCCATTGGCCGACGCTTAATCCGTACTGTTTACATCTTTGTTCCACGTAAGTTTAGTAAAACGACCAGCGCAGCATCTTTGGCCGTGTTTGATATGCTGTTTGGTGATAATAACGCCCAGGCATACGTTGGGGCAAACAGTTATGAGCAAGCCAAAATTTGCTTTGATGAGATACGTGCCATAATGCAGGATATTGACAGAGGCGGCAGACATTTCCGTGTGAATCGTGAAAAGATAACATTTCGTGACCGTGGCCGTGACAGTCTAATCCGATGCCTCACAGCCAACGCGAAAACTCAGGATGGTTTGCACGCCTCATTGGTGATTATGGATGAGTACGCCCAAGCCAGAAACACGGCAGGGAAAAACGGTGCAGACCTTAAAAACGTGCTGACATCTTCAATGGGGCCACGTCGTGAGCCATTGACCGTGATTATTACAACGGCCAGCGACGTTGTGGATGGCCCGTTTGCGCATGAGTTGGAGGGTGTGAAAAAGGTGTTACGTGGAGAGGCAGAGGCCGACACCATGTTTGCCTCACTGTTTATGCCAGACGTGGACGATGAGGAAAACGACCCTCACACATGGGCAAAGGTGCAGCCCCATTTGGGTATTACCGTACAGCCAGATTTCTATGAAAAGGAATGGGAGACCGCGCAACTGTCAGCAGAGAATATGTTGGCGTTTCGTACTAAGTTGCTTAACGTGTTTGCCATTAACGATGAATCGGTTTGGCTACCAGAGAGAGTTTGCCGTAACATGATGGGTGATTTCGATATTGACCAAGTGCAGGGCAAACCGTCGTGTGCCGTGGCGTTTGACCTCAGTGTGCATGATGATTTCAGTGCCGTATCATATACCATTTACCAGCAAGCCAACAAACACTTTTACACCCACACTGATTATTATTTCCCAGAGGGTGCATTGCCCGGCCACCCCAATGAGCAGCTTTACAGGATATGGCACGCCGCAGGGCATTTGAAATTGTGTAAGGGTGATAAGATAGACGTTGAGCAGATTGCCAATGATATTCTGGCACGTTCAAAGAAGTTGCATATTATCCGCATTGGTTACGATGCTTACAAGGCTCAGGAGTTGGTTAATATCCTCATGGTGATTGGTGGCCGTGACACCCTGCAACCGTTTAGCCAGACCAACGGCAATTTCAATTTGCCTGTTGAATCGTTTGAAATGATGGCATACAGCGACCCACCGCGTATTACCATCAATAACAACCCTATCAATCTGTATTGTTTCCTAAATAGTGTTATTGATGAGGACAGATTGGAGAACAAAAAGCCAATGAAGATTTCCCAATACAGAAAGATTGACGGTGTGATTACGTTGTTAATGACAATCGGTTTGCTCTATTCTTACGAAAGATAGGCCAATTTGTACACATCAAATGACATTTTGCGAAAATGCCCCGTTAAATAATGTTAAAACTTTTTGAACATTTTGGGGCATTTTGTAACACTTTGGAGCACAGCGGAATAAATGGGAATATACCTATTTTTTAATAATGTATCTTTGCAGGAGAAATTTGCAAATTTAGATTATTTCTATGGCATTTCCAAAGTGGTTAAACCCGTTTTCGTGGTTTTCGCGTGAGGAAACCACGGTTGAGACAGGCACGGTTGAGCAATCAAACGCGCCCGATACTCCACGCACGGGAGGCCGCAGTTTTTGGGAACTTTTAGGAGGTGGCAGCACAACCGCATTATCAATTGCCACCGTTTACCGTTGTGTTAATCTACTTTGTGACAGCGTAGCCGTTTTGCCGTGTCAGTTTATGCGGCAAAAGGATGGCCGTTTTGTCGTTGATGTAAACAGCCGTTTGCACTACCTTTTGACCGTGCAACCAGACTACACGTTTAATGCGTTTGATTTCTGGCGGCAGGTAGTGCAGCGTTTGTTGCTGGATGGTAATGCCTACATTGTGCCAATCTACAACACAGCCTCATTGGAGGTTGACCGTCTGGCATTGTGTGGTCGTGGTACTGTTAGCCATGACATCGAAAACGACATTTACACCGTTACCGATGAGACCAATGCCATTTTCGGTACGTTTAGCGAAGATGAGATTATCCACATTAAGGGCATGAGCATTGACGGCAAGAATGGCGTTAGTGTGCTTACATACGCCCGTCTCACATCTAACATTGCGGCCACGGGTGATACTGAAACCCTCAAACGCTTTGCCAATGGCGGTAACGTCAGAGGCATTGTTTCCAATGATACCAGCGTGAGAGGATTTGGTGAGTACCAGGATGCAGAGTTGGCAAAGACAGCGCAAAATGTTGATGAGCATTTCCAGCAGGGAGAGCGCATTGTGTCATTGCCCGGCCAAATCAAGTTTGACCAGATTTCGTTGAGTTCAACGGATATGCAGTTTTTGGAGAGCCGTAAGTTTACCGTGCGAGAGATTTGCCGTTTCTTTGGTGTGCATCCATCATTTGTTTTTGACGATACCAGCAACAATTACAAGTCGGCTGAAATGGCCAATGTTGCTTTTCTCAATAATACCCTCAATCCGATTTTGCGTAAGATTGAGACAGAGTTATTGCGTAAGTTAGTGGCCCCGACGCTGGCAACCAAACGAAAGTTTGAGTTTAACCGCCAATCCCTTTATGCGTGTGATTTGGAGAGCCGCAGCAAGTATTGGCAAAAAGTCATTGCAACGGGATTGTACACCATCAACGAATTACGCAGAGAGGAAAACAAGCCAGACGTTGAGGGTGGCGATGTTGTTTTGGCATCTGCAAATTTGAAGTCAGTAACAGAGTTGGCAATGGGTAAGGGCAACCAGGCCCCAGCCCCAAAGCCCATAAAGAAAAAGGAGAGCCAAGAAGATGAAGAATAAAAGCCAGATAATCAGACGGCAAATGTTCACGCTGGCAAATCTGCAAGTGCGTGAGGCCGCAGAGGGCGAAGCCCCCAGCCGTACCATTACAGGGTACGCCGTTTTGTTTGGTGTTCCATCCGCTCCATTGTGGCAGGATGAGGACAGCGAAGCCAGAGAGGTAATTGCCGCAGGTGCAATTACCAAAGAACTGTTGGACGGTTGCGACATCAAAATGACCATGTACCATAACAGACAGTGTTTGTTGGCACGCTCAAATAAGGGTGTTGGCACATTGTCGTATGAGGTTGACGAAAAGGGCGTGAAGTTCACGTTTGACGCGCCTAACACCCAGCATGGCGATGAGGCATTGGAGTTGATACGCCGTGGCGACATTAGCGGATGCAGCTTTATGTTTACAACCCGTTATTACGACGATGCTTGTGTTTCACGCACAGCAACCGTTGTTAATGGTGTGACCATGATAACGTACACCGTGAAAGCCGTTACGGGCGTGTACGATTTCACCATTACAGACAATCCAGCCTACCCCGACACGTCGGTTGAGGCACGCGAGTTTGTGGATGGTTTGAAAGAGCCTGAGCAGCCGAAGCCAGAGCCAAAAGATGATACTAAAATGCGCGAGCAATTGCGTGAAATGCGTTGCGCCGCAAGATGTTCGATAATTTAAGTTTAACCCCTCAAAATCACAGTTCAATGAAGAAAAACAAATTGAATGTACGCGATTTGGTCAACAAGTACCAGGCCAATTGCGACCGCATCAGCGAAATTGCCGATGTGTGCGAAAAGGAGAGCCGTGAGCGCAACGAGGCTGAGAACAAAGAGTTTGAAGCCCTTTGCCGCGATAATCAGTTGCTCCAGATGAAGATGCAGGTGGCAGCCGCCGAGCATCTACGTGAGAACCCCAACGCCGCCGAGGATGCAATTACCCTCATTCGTGAGAACGCGAAGAACGGTAAGAAGTCCGAAATTATTTTCGTGCGCGACCTTATGATGGTCAGCGACGTAAACGCAGGTGGCGTTATCCCCCTCAACGTTCAGGACATTTTGAAGCCCCTGCAAGAGGGTTTCATTCTGGACAAGGTAGGTTTGCCAATGCCAACCGGACTGTCTGGCGATTTCGTTTGGCCTATGTACGAAATGGTGGAAGCCACCGTTTTAGGCGAGGGCGCAACACTCGGAGACACCAAGATTCCGTTTAGCAAGATGACTGCAACACCGGCCCGTATCGGTATTGCCATCCCCGTGACAAACCAGAGCCTCAACCAGAGTGACGGTGTTCTGGAAATGATTGTGCGCGAAGTCATGCCAATGGCTGTGCGTCAGTTGCTCAACAAGATTCTGTTTAGCACTGAGGCCGTCAACCAGACAGCCGCAACCGCTGGACTGATTGGCCCGTTTGCAAAGGACACCGTTAAGGCAAAGAAAGTTTCTTTGGCCAACGTGCCTACTTTCAAGCAGCTTAACGCCGACATGAAGGCCGCAGTGCTGGAAACGGGTATTACAGGCGACCACCTTTGTTGGGTAATGACAAAGAGCATGGCCGCAATTCTGGAGGGTACGCCCATCAACGCCAACGGTATCTATGTGCCGATGATTCAGAATGGTATGCTTTGCGGTTTGCCCGTGTACACCACGAACACCATCCGCAAAATCACCAAGTCCTATCAGAAGTACACCGCTGGCCAGACCAATGCGTTTGCCGCTTACACCCTGCAAGACAATGACACCATTACTTACAAGGTAAGTGGCGACACCATTGCACACGCTTTGGCTAAGATTACCAGCCCAGAGGGTGGTAAGATTGCCGAAGTTTCCGTTGTGACCGAGTACATCGGTTTGGGCGATTGGCGTTACCAGCCAATGGGACTGTTTGGCACGCTCCGTTTCATCGTTGACCCGTACAGCCAGGCCCGTAAGGACAGCGTGGATTTCGTACTCAACACGGACTATGCAACCAAGACCGTGCGTGAGGAAGCATTCCTCATCGGTGAGGTTGCCCCAGCATCCTAAACCACATCTTTTCTTTCATACGATTAAAAATTAAGTTTGGTTAGTCAATGGCAGCAGTGGATTTGGCACTTTTCAAAAAGCACGTCAGGGCAGATGAATTTGCCGACGATGATACTTATTTGCAGCACCTTTTAGATGCCGCAGAGGTAAGTGTTTTCACGGCCACGAACCGCACAGAGAATGAGTTGAAAGCCATTGGTGGCGGTAGTGTTCCCAAGCCCATTTGCCATGCAATTATGATGGTGGCAGCACATTGGTACAACCAGCGCGAAAGCGTTAGCACCCAACAGATGCACGAGGTGCCGGATTCGCTGTCTGCATTGATTAAGCCGTACCGTAAATTAGTGGACGAATGATTGCAGGGAGGATGAAATATAAGTTGGCATTGCTCCAACCAACGGAAAGCGTGAATGATTTTGGTGAGGCCGAAGTTACGTACACGCAGACCGTCATTGTTCATGCAGAGCGCGTGAAGAACACGGGCAGACGCAGTGAAGAAGTTGGTGAGCATTTCCCAGACTATGCCGCAGAGTTCAATATCAGAGACGCGCACACGATTGATGAGAATTGGAGAGTGCAGCAAATGGGTGGCCATCTTTACACCGTAACTAATATCATCCCGAACATTGACAGAGGTATGAAAACATTGATTTGTGAACGTGTGAACGAATGATTGAATACGACGATACGCAACTGCAAAGGCTGTTTGTGGAATTAGAACCCAAACAAAGGCTCAAAGCCCTAAAAGGTGCATTTCGCAAAGAAGCCGGACGGGTACGAAAAACCGCCATCAATAACCTACGTGACAGCATCAGAAGCGACCGCGATTTGGAAAAAGGTGTTAGGGCTATCGTATTCAAAAAGCAGGCAGGTTTCAGAGTTACGATTGGAACGCGAAAGGCTAACAAGAACGGCAAAGGTGAGTATGGTTTTCACAAGAACCGTCAGGGCCTAAAGAAGCCCGTTTTGATTTGGGCAGAAGAGGGTACAAAGCAGCGTAAGACAAAGACCCAGACAAAGATTTTCAAGCGCAGCAGAAAAGGACACCCCACAGGCCGAATGAAGAGATACGGTTTCATGCGTCAGACACGCGACGAAGTAACGGGCAGCGTAACGGCGAACATTCACAAAGATGTAATTGACAGTGTAACGAAAACAGCAAAGAAATATGGCTGCATCTAAAATGACCTCATTAAGCGTTGGCAAGATTATCCGTAAAGTTTTAACGGAAGATGCCACCGTGTCAGCATTGGTGACAAAGGTGTTTCCCGTTGCCACCGATACAGCCAGATTGCCATACGTTTCATATCGTCGTGCATCATTAGACCCAACCAACGTAAAAGGAGGTGCAAACCCAGATACAACAGCCGTTGAGGTGCTTTGCTTTACAGAAAAGTACGAAAGCGGTGTTGAGTTGGCAGAGGCCGTGCGCGATGCTTTGGAGGGTAAACAGGTACAGATTGAGGGTTTAACAATGCGCAGCTGTTTTCTTTCGGACAGTGAAGAGGCATACCAAGATGATGCCTACGTACAGCAATTAGTATTCACAATTAAAGCAAGTTAAGAGATATGGATTATATCAATGGTAGTGACCTTTTGTTAAAGGTCGGTGGTCAGGCCGTTGGCCATTGCACCACGCACACCCTCACTTTCAACAGTGAGACGAAAGACCGTGCCGTTAAGCCCGTTGCAGCCGCCTCCCAGAGTTCGGGATTGTGGAAAGGCAAAGGCGTTACCGGCCTCAGTATTTCCATTAGTGCCGAGGGCTTGCGTTTCTACAACGAAAGCGAAAACGGCTATGAGCAGGTTGCACCCCTTTGGGGCCAGGGACAGAGCGTCGAGGTTGTTGCCTTTAAGAGAGGTGGCGATGCCAACCCCTACGTTAAGGGCAATTTCGTTATTGCGACGCTGGAGGAAACCAGCCCAGCACAGGACGATGCCACTTACTCAATCAGTCTGGAGAACGACGGAGAGCCTGAGATTTACCCCGGCAAGGCAGGTGGATTTATCAGCCTCAACGCATCCCAACTGAAACTGAAAGTTGGTGACAAGGTAACATTGTTGCCTACTGTATTGCCCGATGGCACGTCTGTAACATGGTCAAGCAGTGCAACCGCCAAGGCCACCGTTGCCAACGGCGTTGTAACCGCCGTGGCCGCTGGCACGTCAACCATTACCGCCCAGATAACGGTTGGTGGTGCAGTGTTCAAAGACACGTGCGTTGTGACTGTAGAAGCCGCCTAATAATACCGCAGTATGAAAAAGGTGGAAATATCTATCAACGGAAAGCATTACCCCTGTCGGCCAACGATGGGGGCAATGCTCCGTTTCAAAAGAGAAACGGGCCGTGAGATT
>Ga0265300_10002360_pt1 | contig 16428 bp, 11 predicted proteins | sample AusTroGonzalo_MG_FD_193482 | JGI IMG/M metagenome (GOLD analysis project Ga0265300, IMG submission 193482) | Bovine rumen microbial communities from tropical cattle in Woodstock, Queensland, Australia - Gonzalo_03 | ecosystem: Host-associated > Mammals > Digestive system > Stomach > Rumen ...
CCGAGACCGGCAAGTGGATCTATGGTTTCCTGATCGGCGCCCTCTGCATTACGGTGCGTCTGTTCAACCCGGGCTATCCCGAGGGCATGATGCTCGCCATCCTGCTGATGAACACCTTCGCTCCGCTGATCGACCACTATGTGGTGAACGCCAATGTCAAACGTCGCCTCAAGCGAGCTAAAACCGTCTAAGCGATGAATACCAACAGCAACGTATATACGATTGTCTACACGACCATCATCGTCGTGATAGCGGCTGCCATCCTGGCCATCGCCGCGATGGCGCTCAAGCCGAAACAGGACGCCAACATCAAGGCCGAGACCATCAGCCAGATGCTGACGGCCGCCGGTTTCTCCAGCAAGGAAGACCTGGCCAAGCTCGGCAACGACCAGATTCTGAAGATGTACAGCGACAACGTCAAGACCGCTTTCCTGATCGACGCCAAGGGCAACAAGACCGGCGAACTGGAAACAGCCGTCGGTGACATCGAACTCCAGGACAACCTCAAGGTTGAGAACAAGAACATCGCCGCCGGTGACCCGCAGCTGCCTGTATATGTCTTTGAAAAAGACGGAGCCGAGATCAACGTGGTTCCGGTCTACGGCGCCGGCCTCTGGGGCCCGATCTGGGGCTATGTGGCCTTCGATGCCAACTGCGAGAAGATTGTGGGTGCCTATTTCGACCATGAGAGCGAGACACCCGGTCTGGGTGCCAAGATCAAGGACGAGGCCTGGTTCCGCGAGCAGTTCGTGGGCAAGAAGGTGGATTTCGCCAAGCCGGATGACTCCTTCGATATCATCAAGGGCGGCGCGCCCAAGGATGATGCTTTCGCGGTCGATGCCATCACCGGTGCCACGATGACCTGCAACGGCCTGGACGCGGCTCTTGACACTTGGTTCAAGGCATACATGCCGTTCCTGCAGAAGAAAGCCGGAGCAGCCGGCGTCGATGAAGGCGCCTGCTGCGGCGATGGCTGCGGCGGTGAGAGCTGCAGCGGGGAAGGCCATTGCGGAAACTGCAATCATGAACACAATCATCAGGAGGGTTAAGCCATGAATGAAGATCTGAAGAAAACACTGTTGAACCCGATTTTCAAGGGGAACCCGATCACGGTCCTCGTGCTCGGTATCTGCTCCTCGCTGGCCGTCACGGTCCAGCTCAAGGGAGCCCTGGTGATGGCCCTTTCGGTGATCATCGTCACGGGTCTTTCGAGCTTCGTGGTCTCGCTGCTCCGCAATTCGATTCCGAATCGCGTGCGCATCATCGTACAGCTGGTCGTGGTCGCCATGATGGTGATCCTCGTCGACCAGGTGCTGCGTGCCTACGCTTATTCCATCGACAAACAGCTTTCGGTCTACATCGGCTTGATCATCACCAACTGTATCGTGATGGGCCGCATCGAGGCCTTCGCGCTCGGCAACAAGCCGATCCCGAGCCTTCTCGACGGTCTGGCCAACGGCGCCGGCTACGGCATGATCCTCGTGATCGTAGCCTTCTTCCGTGAACTGCTCGGAAGCGGCACGCTGCTCGGTTTCCGTGTACTCCCCGAAAGCTATGTTCCCAACAACCTCGTCATCCTTCCGCCAATGGCACTGATCCTCCTGGGCTGCATCGTCTGGGTCCAGCGTTCCATCCAGAAGGACCTGCAGGAGAAATAACACCTTAACTCAAATCGATTATGGAATACATCAGCTTGTTCGTAAAGTCAATTTTCGTTGACAATATGATTTTTGCATACTTCCTGGGTATGTGCTCATACCTGGCGGTATCCAAAAATGTCAAGACAGCAAATGGTTTGGGTATTGCTGTTATCTTCGTGCTCCTGTGCACGCTCCCGCTCAACTACCTGCTCAACAAGTTCGTGTTGCAGCCCGGGGCGCTGGCCTGGCTGGGCGACAGCTTCAAGGACGTGGACCTGAGCTTCCTGAGCTTCATCCTCTTCATCGCCGTGATCGCCGCTTTCGTGCAGATTGTGGAGATGGTGGTCGAAAAATTCCTGCCGTCGCTCTATTCGTCGCTGGGTATCTTCCTGCCGCTGATCGCCGTGAACTGCGCCATCCTGGGCGGTTCGTTGTTCATGCAGCAGCGCGAGTTCCTGAATGTGGGCGAGGCCGCTACCTACGCCCTCGGTTCGGGCATCGGCTGGTGGCTGGCCATCGTGGCCCTGGCCGCCATCCGCGAGAAGATGACCTATTCGAAGGTCCCGGCTCCGCTCAAGGGCCTGGGCATCACGTTCATCGTGGTGGGCCTCATGGGCATGGCCTTCATGACGTTCATGGGTATTTCACTGTAAAGAAGGAGGATAGAATATGAGTAATACGATTCTTGCAGCAATCCTCGTGATTGTCGTGGTCACCCTCATCCTGGTGGCCCTGCTCCTCTTCATCAAGATCAAACTCACCCCGTCCGGTACTGTCAAGATCGATATCAACAACGGCAAGAAGGTACTTGACGTCCCGCAGGGCGGCTCGCTCCTCAATACGCTCGCCGAGCAGAAGATCTTCCTTCCCTCGGCCTGCGGCGGCAAGGGCAACTGCGGCCAGTGCAAGTGCCAGGTGCTCGAGGGCGGCGGAAGCATCCTCCCGACCGAGGTGGGCTTCTTCACCCGCAAGCAGATTGCCGACAACTGGCGCCTCGGCTGCCAGGTGAAGGTCAAGGACAACCTCAAGATTCAGGTGCCCGACTCCGCGCTCAGCGTCAAGAAGCTCGAATGCGAGGTCATCTCCAACAAGAACGTGGCCACCTTCATCAAGGAGTTCACGGTCAAGTTGCCGGAAGGTGAGAACATCGAGTTCAAGAGTGGTGAATACATCCAGATCGACATCCCGGTCTACGATGTCAACTTCGCAGACATGGACGTGGATCCGATCTATCGTGCCGACTGGGAGAAATACGGTTTCTTCGACATCAAGTACAAGAATACCGTGCCGACCATCCGTGCCTATTCCATGGCCTCGTATCCGGCCGAGAAGAACGTCATCAAGCTCAACGTCCGTATCGCGACGCCGCCGTTCGACCGCAGCCAGCCGAAGGGTGTCTTCAAGATGCTGCCGGTGCCTCCGGGCATTGCTTCGACCTACGTATTTTCCCGCAAGCCGGGCGACAAGGTGTGGATCAGCGGTCCTTACGGTGAGTTCCTGCTTCCGGACGATCCGGACAGCCAGGAATATATCTTCGTGGGTGGCGGCGCCGGCATGGCCCCGCTCCGCAGCCACATCATGCACTTGTTCAAGACGCTCAAGACCAAGAAGGAAGTCCACTTCTTCTACGGTGCCCGCGCGCTTGTCGAGGCCTTCTACCTCGATGACTTCGCGGAGATCGAGAAGGAATTCCCGAACTTCCACTTCCACCTGGCCCTCGACCGTCCCGATCCGGCCGCGGATGCGGCTGGCGTGAAGTACACGCCGGGCTTTGTGCACAACGTGATGTACGAAACCTACCTCAAGGATCACGAGGCACCCGAGGACATCAAGTACTTCATGTGCGGTCCGCCGATGATGGTGTCGTCCGTCGTGAACCTGCTGGATTCGCTCGGTGTTGCGCCGGAAAGCATCCTGTACGACAACTTTGGTGCTTAATTTGATCGGGCCGGCTGAAAAGTCGGCCCGATTTTTTTGCAATTAATAAATTATTGCATACCTTTGCAGTCCCTTTTTAGGGAAGACTCGCTAGCTCAGTTGGTAGAGCACAGCACTTTTAATGCTGGGGTCTTGGGTTCGAGCCCCAAGCGGGTCACGGGAAAAGCGGCTGAAAAGCCGCTTTTTTTTTGTGACCCGCTTGGGGCCGATCGTAAGTTTTTTGATTTTTTTGATTTTTTCTGTAGTTTTGCTCTTTATTAATTATAAGTATATCTGACTAGTAGTTTTCATTTTAACTATGGCCGTTAAAATTCTCAGCGTTGACGACGAAACCGATCTTGAGTTGCTGTTGACGCAATATTTCCGCAGAAAGATCAGAAAGGGCGAATACGAGTTCTTTTTTGCCCATAACGGACTGGAGGCACTGCAGATCCTGTTGAAACATCCGGATATCGCTATCATCCTTTCGGACATCAACATGCCTGAAATGGACGGATTGACCTTGCTGGCCAAAGTCAACGAGATGCGTAACCCGTCCCTGAAATGCATCATGGTCAGTGCATACGGTGACATGGACAACATCCGCCATGCCATGAACAACGGGGCCTTTGATTTCGCCACCAAACCGATAGACCTGGATGACCTGCAGATCACCATCGACAAGGCTGTGGAGCAGATCGAGTATATTCGGAGCGCCCAGAAGGAGCACGCCACGCTGGTGGATATCCAGAGCGACTTGTCTGTCGCGCGAGAGATCCAGCAAGGCATCCTGCCCCGGAACTTCGACCTGAAAATGGCAGATGCCGGGAAGGTGGATATCTATGCCAGCATGCTGGCCGCCAAGGATGTGGGCGGTGATTTCTATGACTTCTTCCCGATCGATGACCATCGAATCGGCTTTACCATCGCCGACGTGAGCGGCAAGGGGGTTCCGGCCTCCATCTTCATGGCGGTCAGCCATACGCTCATCAAGGCGATCGGTACGCGGGTCCAGTCTCCGGACGAGTGCATGACCACGGTCAACGACATGCTTTGCGACGAGAGCGTGAACTCCATGTTCGTAACCGTTTTCTATGGCATTTATGACTTGCAGACCGGGCTGGTCGAATTTACCAATGCCGGACATAATCCGCCTTTCATCCTTCATGCCGACGGCAGCGTCGAGATGTTGAAGTGCTCCTGCAACCTGGTGCTCGGCGCGATGGGAGGCATGCCTTACAATAAAGAAACGCTTCAGTTGAACGATGGCGATGCTCTTGTGATGTACACCGATGGCGTGACCGAAGCCGAGGACAAGGATCACGCCCAATTCGGAGAAGACAGGCTGGCGGCTGTGCTCGCTGATCTGAAAGGCGCTTCCAGCAAGCAGATCGTGGACACGATCAATGCCAAGGTCATTGAATTTGTAAACGGAGCTCCCCAGAGTGATGATATTACCCAGTTAGTAATTCGCAGAAAGTGAAACGCCGTTCAATCATCGTGTCGTCCCTGATCGCATTGGCCGTCATCGCCGGTGTGGCTGTCGTCGCCTATCACATGGGCCGCCGGCAGTCCCAGCGGGAACTGGTCGCCGTGCAGGAGGAGATGGACCGGCTGGTGGCCGCCGAGAAGGATGCCGCCATCGTGAAGCGCGTCAGCCAGCAGATGGAGGATATCGCCTATCAGCAGAAAGCGATTTCCGACCAGCAGCGTGACCGTGCTGAGGAACAGTCCAACCTGGCTACCCGGAATGCCGCGCGTGCCGAGATGGAGAGCCGTGCCGCCCGTCAGGCTGAGCGCAAGGCGAATGAAGCAGCAGGCGTGGCAGAGCGGGAACGAGCCAATGCGGAGAGGCAGCAGGAGATTGCCCTGGAACAAAGGGATGAGGCGACGCATGCCAGAAACGTGGCGGATACGTTGAACCGGCGCACCCAGGCCAAGGGCCTGGCGGTAAGCTCCCAAGTCCGCCGGGAGGCCGGCGAGACCGAGGTGGCCGATATCCTTGCCTACGCCAGCTGGTATTTCCTCAAGAGCAACAGGGGGAACCAGTATTATTCTGAAACCTTCAAATCCCTGGTGCAGGCCACCGGCGGCATTCCGCGCTATAAGGTCCGCGAAGGTGGCGCCGTGAACGCCATCTCGCAGGTCCCTGGCACACCCGGACAGAGTGTGGTCGTGACCAATTACGGAGAGGTGGAATGGCTTACCGTGGCTATGAACAGCGGGACCAGGCGGATTACTTCCAGGGTTTTGTTGTTCGAGCCGGCTTACGATTTCCGGGATGTGAAGGTGATGGCCGGGAAAATCTATGCCCTTTCCCTGAAAGGGCCTTTGTGCATCCTGGACTTCAATGGAAAAAATGAAGTCGTGCTGTTGCCTGAGGATAATTATTTCAAACTCTTCCCGGTAGGCGGCCGCCTGCTCGTGGCGGGACGCCGGAGCCTGTGCTGGTATGCCGACGGAAAGATAACGGGACAGGTGAGCCTGAACAAGCCGCTGTCTGCCATTGTCGAGCGGGAAGGGACCATCTGCTTGTTCTATGCGGACGGCTCCTATGCCGAGATGGATGCTGCGGGCCGTTTGGCAGAAAAGACCCCTTTGGTGGAGGAAGTGGTAACGGCCGCGCATTATGACAAGGCAGGAAAATGCCTGTTGCTGGGCGTGGATGACGGCACGGTATATCCTGTCAACCAGTACAACCGCGTCCTGGAGCCGCTGTCCGCCCACAAGGCCCGGTGCATAAGCATGGACATGCTCAGCTCCGTCGTCGTAACGGGCGGTTATGACAAGGCTGCCTACATCTGGAATCTGGACAACATGCCGTTTGAGAGCGGATTGTCTTTCCGAGAGGAGCTTGCGTCGAAAAGCGTGGGCAAACGCGTGGCAAGCAGCAAGGAAATCCCGACGGAGTGGCTGGTGCCCGTGGATTATACGTTTGACGGATGGACGCTTGCCGTATGCGGCGATGCCGACGGGAAATCCGTGTGGATCGGGACCTCCGCCGGAAGTGTCCTGCTGCTGAATTCATCGGCTGACGACATGGCTGCTCAGCTGTACGACAAAATCAACCGTAATCTGACCCAACAGGAATGGACGCGCTACGTCGGTGCATCCATACCATATATGACGTTCAAATGAGAAGGTTTCTGTTTCCTATCAGCTTGATGGTTGCCGTACTGCTTTCCGCGGTGCAGGCGGTCGCTCAGAGTGGAGCGGATGCCTATATGGGCATTCCGTTCTTCAGAAACTATTCGGCAGGCAAGTACAATGCCCACAACCGGAATTTTGATGTCATCTGTGACGGTGAAGGACATACCTTCTTTGCGAATTTTGAGGGTTTGCTTGTCTATGACAATGTCGAGTGGCGGATTGTCCACACACCCGATATCTCACGCGTGGTGAGCCTGGACAGAGATGAGGAAGGGAACGTCGTTTTCGAAGGAATCAATGTGACGGGACGGGTTCTGTCGGTCGACGGGGATTCGGTCCGCGTTTCCTTTGCACAGCGCAGCAGCAGCAATGCCAGCGTGCTTGCAGGCGGCGAGCGTATCAGGGAGAGCGCGGTGGACAGGTGGAATGAAATCGAGGTCTACCAGCGTCTCCGGCTGAGCGACGACCGGACGCTGTTGGCTACTGCGACAGACGGTGTGATTGCGGTCGATGCCCAGGACCGGGAGGTCTGGCGCATCAACGTTGACAACGGCCTCTGCTCCAACAGCATCACGAAGTTGGCTTATGACGGCAAGGGAACGGTCTGGGGCGCTACGGACAACGGTGTTTTCAGCATCTCGCTTTCCGAGATATACACCCACTTTACAGAAAAGGAGGGCCTCAGGGGCCAGATTTCCTGCATAGCCATGTGCGGCCCGGACCTGATGGTGGGAACGTTCCAGGGCCTTTATCGCCTGGACGGGCAGCAGTTCACGCAGATCGATCGTGTCAGGCACGCCTGCTGGCAGATGGCACAGGGCTCCAGGGGATTTGTTTACGTGGCCACTTCGGACGGTGTCTATGAATATGCCAAAGGTGCCGCCCGTCAGTTGACCACCCCGTTCGCCCTTTCCATCCTGGCCTTGGACGACGGATCCTATCTGGTCGGTGAACTCGAGCGCATAGCCCGTTTCCGTCCCGGCAAGGAGACCGTGACCGTCGATGAGATTCCCAACGTCACGCGTTTCAAGAAGGATGAAAACGGGGGCGTCTGGGCCATGACCCTTGCGGGTGACTATTATTTTATGGCGGCCGGAAGCCGGACGTTTGAAAAGAGGGAGGAGGGTCCTTTGTCAAAACTGTTTGAATATGAGGACAATGCGGGTAATATCTGGCGTTGCCATGACAATGGCTCCGGTCTCTATTATGAGGGCATGCCCGAGGACCTGAAGGCGTGGGTCGAGCCGTTCGCCGATTTCAGCGTAAAGGCCATGCTGGTTGACAACGGTCTCGCCTGGATTGGTGACAACGACGAACTGGTGCGTTTCAATCTGGGCCAATGCCGTTCGACCGGTCTGTTTGCGCCACAGTTGTATATCCGCCGGTTCAGTACGAATGGCAGCGACCTTTCCCTCAGTTTTGCCAACGACAAGACCGACCCCATCGGACAGACGCTCTACAGTTACCGCCTGCAGGATGATAACGCATGGTCCAAATGGAGTGACCAGCAGGAATACCTGTTCGCCAACCTAAGTTTTGGCTCCTATAAGGTATCGGTCCGTTCGAAGGACGCGTACGGGCAGGTGAGTGAAACCGGTCCGTATGATTTCAAGCGGCCGTATCCGTGGTTCGTCCGCTGGTATTCCCTGTTGTTCTACCTGCTTGTCATCGTATTCCTTGTCTACCAGTTCTTCAAGTACCGCATGCGCCGCATGGCCGAGGAACAGCGAAGGTTGGAGGCTATCGTTGAAAAGCGTACCGAAGAGGTTGTCAAACAGAAAAATGAGATTGAGGCCCAAAGGGATGAGATCAAGGAGAAATCCGTCAAGCTGGAGGAGACGCTCGATGCGCTGCGCGAAGCCCAGGACCAGCTGCTGCGGCAGGAACGCGAAGCCGCCATCGGTAAGCTGACTAAGGGCCTGATCGACCGTATCCTCAATCCGATGAACTACATCAACAATTTCTCGCACCTTACACTGGGCCTGTCGAAGGAGTTGCATGACAACATCGAGGACGAAAAAGAGCGCATTACGCCCGATACCTACGAGGATTCCATGGACGTGATGGATATGATGAAGACCAACCTGGAAAAGATCGAGCAGCACGGAATCTCTACGACGCGTACCCTCAAAGCCATGGAGGAACTGCTGAAGGAACGTTCCCGCAAGTTCGAATCCGCAGATGTCGCCCTCTTGTGCCAGCAGTGTGTGGACAAGTTGAAGAACTACTACGCCGACGATATCGCTGCACTCGGAATCCAGGTGGATTGTATCCGGCCGGATGAGCCGCTCATGCGGAATGTCGTAGCTGACCAGATCGGCAAGTCCATCATGTCGATGCTTTCAAACAGCATCTATGCCCTGAAGAAGAAGGCGGACAAAGTTGGCAAGTACGAGCCGGTGCTTCGTGTCACGGTCTCGCAGGAGCCGGATTCGGGCCCTGTCCTGATCAAGATCTATGACAACGGAATCGGCATCGAGAAGAGCATCATGGACAAGATCTTCGATCCTTTCTTCACGACCAAGCCGACGGCCGAGGCGCCGGGCGTGGGGCTCTATCTCAGCCAGCAGATCCTGCATGACTGCGGCGGCACGATTACGGTCGATTCCGTGAAGGATGAATATACTGAATTTGTCATTAACATGGCGTAATTTAACTGTTATGAAGGAAGATATAGAAAGCCTGAAACAGCAGGTAAAAGACTTGCAGGAGCAGTTGCACAAGCAAGACAAGATGGCCTCGTTGGGGCTGCTCAGTGCCGGTATTGCCCATGAGATACAGAATCCGCTGAATTTTGTGATCAACTTCAGCAAGATGTCCGTCAAGTTGCTGGACGACCTGAAGGACATAATGGAGGACTGCGCGGACAAGTTGGATGCGGATGACGCTGCTGACATGGAAGACATTTCGGAGGACCTCAAGGAGAATCTCTCCAAGATCCAGGAGCATGGCGAAAGAGCTATCAGCATTATCCGCGGCATCCTGCTTCAGAGCCGCGGCAAGGCAGGGGAGATGCTTCCCACCGACGTGGGGCAGCTGGTCCATGAGTACGTGTGGCTCAGCTATCATGCCATGCGCGCCAATGACAAGAGTTTCAATATTGCCATACACGAGGAAATCCAGGAGAACATGCCCAAGGTCATGGTTATCCCGCAGGATATCAGCCGGGCCGTGCTCAATGTCATGAACAATGCCTGCTATACGGTCAAAGAGCGGGCCGGCCAGGAAGGGGAGGACTATAAACCGGAAATTGATGTGAAGGTCTCCCTGGCTCCCAAAGGCGATAATGAAGGAGAACTTCAGATTGTCCTCCATGACAACGGCATGGGCATGACGCCTGAAATCAGGGAAAAGATATTCGAGAATTTCTTTACCACCAAACCGGCCGGACAGGGAACGGGACTGGGAATGAGCATCACCTATGATATCATTACCAAAAACCACAACGGCCAACTGCTTGTGGCGTCTGAACCGATGGTCGGATCCACGTTTACGTTCATCATTCCTGTAAAGATTGTAAAATGAGAATCAAAGGATACATTTTCGCCCTCGTTCTTCTTTTCCTCTCGTACGCCGTCAGGGCGCAGGATGATACACATCTGTATGAGTCTGCGCAGGAAGCCTACGAATACGGATTGTTTGCGAAAGCCGACTCGCTTTTGCGCAACGCGGAGAAGAGTTTCAGCGGAGAGGACCGGATCAGCGTGTACAGGTTGCTTGCCTTGTGCAACCTGAACATGGACAGGCCCGAAGTGGCCGAGACTTGGGTTGCCAAGCTTCTGGCGGTCGATCCTTATTACAGGGTTTACAACGATGTGCCGCGTTTCACCGAAATGGTGGAACGGCTCAAGGCCGGCAAGTCGGCCACGATCACCACGGCTTCCCAGCAGGCGGAGTCCATCGAAGAGGCGCCTGTTCCCGTGACGCTGATTACGGAGGAGATGATCAACATGAGCGGTGCGCGCAACCTGAAGGAAGTGCTGACCGCCTATGTGCCCGGCATGTCCCACATTGAGTGTAATGAAGAAATGAACATTGCCATGCGTGGCGTGTATGCTTCCCGGCAGGAGAAGATTCTCATCATGTTGAACGGTCACCGCCTGAACAGTTATTCGACCAACGCGGCAACCCCTGATTTCAGTATCAGCCTGGAGAAGGTGAAGCAGATCGAGGTCCTGCGGGGACCGGCCTCATCGTTGTACGGCGGCGTGGCACTGACCAGCGTGGTCAATATCATTACCAAGGATGCGTCCGATGTCGACGGATTGAAAGTCAAGGCAAGTGCCGGCAACTATGGCCAGCTGAAGGGCGACCTGCTCTTCGGCAAGCGATTTATGGACCTTTCCATCTTGGCATGGGCCAACATCTACCGGTCGACCGGTCAGTCTTTTGAGGTAGGCTACGATGACCAGCCGTACGCACTGATTCCGAACCCCGGCACCGTCACCATCGGTGGCTACAATCGGAAACCGACTCATGATCTGGGCCTTACGCTGCAATGGAAAGACTTGACGTTCACTTTCAACAACACCTTCTCCAAGACGGTGGCTCCCTACTCGATGAGCATGATGTTCACGGCGTATCCCTACGAAAAATATGGCGTCTTCAACGGAAACAAACCGGGTTTCAACAACGCTTCCAACTATTTCGACTTGAAATACGAGAAGGCTTTCGGAAACTGGGGCCTGTCTGCCAGCGTCACCTACGACGCGGCCGCGCAGCAGCAGTATCAGGTATGCGGTGATCTTTCCCAGGTGGGTTTTTACTTGATACCGACCGCTACGACCGACACGGTCTACGTGGGCGACGGTTTTTTCCAAAACCATATCTGGTCCGAGCATACGCTGGGCGGCCATCTCCAGGGCAGTTACAGCAAAAAGTGGGGAAAACACGACCTGGTCGCCCTTCTGGGCGCGCATGCCAACCGGATGGACCTGGAATTCAGCTATTATGAGGAAGGTGATGAATTCGACCGGGTGTTGAAGATATGGGACGAATCCAAGAACCTGATGGTGAACCATGAGGTGAATGCGGACGCCTATTTCCAGTTGAAGTACAAATGGAAAGACATGTTTATCATCAATGCCGGTGTCCGGTACGACTTCAAACGCCGGTATAACTATCTGGACGACGAACATGCGAATATCCACGTGCTCTCGCCGCGTGTCGCCTTCATCATGAATCTTCCCGTCCTGACGGCCAAACTGTCGTATTCCAAGGCGTTCGTGGATGCTCCCTATTTCTATCGGAACGGCCGCTTTGACACCTCCTGGGGCGGCGCGCTCGAACCCGAGTACCTGCATTCGCTCCAGGCTTCCTTCTCTTCGAACAAGATTGCCCGGAATCTGGGTGCGGAAGTGAATGTCTTCTACAACATGTTCACCAACCTGGTATTTTACGATGCCACTATGTTGATGTATCTTAACGGCGGTACATTGAATAACTTCGGTACGGAACTCTCCGTCCATTATACGGGAAGAAAGTTTCAGGCGGAAGGCAATCTCACCTGGCAGCGGGTCCTCGAGACTGTATTCTATCAGTACGCGATGGGCCATAATATGGCGAATATCCCGGCTTTCATGTCGAATGTGGTGCTCCAGTACGAAGTGCTGAAAGGCCTGAAGGTCCACACCCATCTGACCGGCTACGGCCGTCAGCATTCCCAGACCACGAATTGGTTTACCAATGAAGTCACCGAACACGAACTTCCCGGCCGCGTCATCGTGGATCTGGGTATCAATTATGGTATCAAGAACTTCGGCGTAGGACTCAATTGCCATAACCTCCTGAATACCAAGTATGAACAAGGCGGTGTCTCGACCGGCTTCATCCGTCAACAGGGACTTTGGCTGATGGCGGAAATCTCCTACAAGTTTTAATACTTAATTTAATCCATGAAGTACCAGAACTATAATCATCTGGATGTCTGGCGTCATATCCAGGAAAGTGTTGAACAGGTACCCGATAAGGCTGCCGTCTATGTGGGTGAGAAGTGTCTTTCATACCGGGATATGTTCCTGCTTACGGACCAGTTTGCTTCGTGCATCCATGATTTCTTGTCCAGGAGATACCTGAAAAAGGACATTCCCGTCCGTATCGGCATCTTTGTCCGCCGCAATGAGTGGTTGGAGGTTTCGCTCATGAGCATCATCAAACTTGGCTGTACCTACGTGCCCATCGATACGGAAACCCCGGTCGAGCGGGTCACCTTCATTGCCGAAGATGCATCGCTGGCTTTCATTCTGACCGAGGAAGCGGTCAAGGATCAATTGCCCCAGGACATTCCGGCGCTGACAGTCGAAGAGATCCTGCGGAATGAGACTCGGGAAGTCACCGCAGACTACGCGACGGACGACAACGAAGCCTATATCATCTTTACGTCGGGGACGACCGGAAAGCCCAAGGGCGTGCCGATCAAATATTCCAATCTCTATCATTTCCTGCTCGCCTGCATGCAGGAAGACTATTTCCATATTCATCTCGACTCCGTCGTCCTCCACTATGCGAGCGTCAACTTCGATATGTCCGTCAACGAGCTGTACGGCGCCCTGTTCAGCGGTGCGACGCTTGTCGTCGTCAATGAAGAAGAAAGGAAGGATGTAAGGCAGGTTTACAAGCTCATCAACAAGCGGAAAGTGACCTTCATGACACTGACGCCCACGATGCTCAACCTCTTTACGGAGTTCAATTTCACCGCCTTGGAGACCCTCTGCGTAGGCGGTGAAGCCATGTCACGCGCGCTGGCGGAACGCATCGGGCAACATCCCTACCGTTTCATCAATGCCTACGGTCCTACCGAATGCACACCGTGGTCCAGCGTGCGCGAAGTGACGAGCCCGGATCTCTGTCGCAATATCGGACAGGCTTTCTATTATGCCACCTTCGTGGTGGTGAATGAGCAGATGCAAGCGGTACACCCCGGTGAAGAGGGAGAACTTCTCATCGGCGGCCCGCAGGTGTTCAGCGGCTACCTGAACCGGCCGGATCTCACGCAAGAGGTACTGGTTGACAATCCCTTTGCCGATACCCGGGATAAAGCTCCGAAACTCTATCATACTGGAGACATCGTACGGCTTCTGGAGGATGGAAGCTGCGAATTCGTGGGGAGAAGGGATTCTCAGGTGAAATTGTACGGCCACCGCATTGAGTTGGGAGAGATCATTGCCCAGATCGAGAAATGCGAGGAGGTCAGCAGGGCTTATGTCCGGATTGAAGACAACGGCTCCAGCAAACATATCGTGGCTTACCTCCAGCCGAAGGATCCGGAGCTGTGCCAGTCCAATGAGGCTGTCATCGATGCCATTGACAAGATCAAAAAGCAGATACGCGTCGAACTCCCTGACTACATGATTCCCGCCATGTGGAATTTCCTTCCGGAATTCCCTACCACCATAAACGGGAAGATTGACGGAAGGAAACTTGTGAACAGGCCTTTCTACTACATCGAAATGGACGACGAAGAGAGTTTGACCAACGACGAAAGGATCCTGCGGCAAGAGTTGTGCCGGGTGATGGGATTTGACCATATCTCCATTCATGAAGATTTATTTGAAGTCTACGGGCTCACCTCCATCCAGACCATGCAGGTCTCCGTGGATCTCAACCGCATGGGCATGCAGGTTTCGGTCCTTGAAATGTATAAGCACCGCACCATCCACGAAATCATCAAGAACCGGGATGCCCGTCTGAATTACTGGTATAACGACGGCGATGACACCACGAAGCCGGTCATCATTATCATCGCCGGTTATACGTCCTTCGGCAACATGTACACGCAGTTGTCTGATCGGCTGACCGACAAGTTCTCCATCTATGTGGTGGATTATTATCACGCGATCATGGATAACAGGAGAATGAATGATCTGGAGGAATTGATGGCCATTTACCGCGACATGGTCGCCCCGGTCGTCGCCAAACACAGGGTATGCTGCCTCACGGGCATATGCCTGGGTGGAGAACAGGCACTGTTGCTGGCCCATCAGCTCTATGCCGACAAGGCGGAAAAGCCGCATGTCATCGTCATGGACGGTGAGGTAGACCGGGATACCCGACGCGAAACCAATGGCAACCTGCATTTCGATTTCCTCACGAAGGAGGAAAACGACCTGCGCATCGACAACGACTTCACAGTAATGGGAACCTACCCTGATTTCCATTATGAAGGGAAGCTGACCGTCTTCCTCTGCAGGGATTATGTAGCTTACGATGCTTGGTTCGACCCGGACTGGACCGATGTGAAGGCAAAAGGCTTGCGTCACGCCTTCGATACCGCACGCGAAAGATGGGAAAAGCACTATCCGGATTGCCACATCGCCATCCTGCCTTCCGACCATCCCAATTTCTGGAATTCGGAGCCCTCCCTGACCATTCTGGCCGACTATTTCCTGAATAATCTCTAAGTGAACGCAAAGCTCAAAACGGTTCTGAAGTTTGTGCTGTCGCTTGCGCTGGCGGGGGTGTTGCTCTGGCTGGCGTTGCGGAGCGTGGACTGGAAGGAGTTCTGGGAAGGGCTGAAGCTGACGCGCTGGGTCTGGCTCGTGCCTTTCTTCGCGGCTTCGATTGGAGCGCTGGTGTTCAGGGCGTTCCGCTGGCGGCTGCTCTTGCGTTCTACGGGCCTGAAGACCACTTGGCTGGAGGCGTGGGACGCCAACAATGTGGGCAATCTCGCCAACCTGGGCATTCCCGGTGCGGGCGAAGTGCTTCGTTGCGGCTATGTGAGCAACAAGTCCACGTTCGGCAATGTGTTCGGTACGGTGCTGATGGAGCGTCTGTGGGACATTGTGGCGATTTTCCTGATGCTGGGCCTTTCGCTGGTGCTGGACCGGGACAAGTTTGGTCCGTTCTTCGCGGAACAGGTCTGGGAACCGATGACCAGCCGCTTCCAGTTCTCGCTCTGGTGGGTGCTCGTGATCGTCGTCTTGCTGGTAGCGCTCTTTTTCTGGGCCGTGTACCATTTCCGTGAGAAGAGCCGGCTTTGTGCGAAAATTGCCGGCGGGCTATCCTCCGTGGGACAGGGTTTCAGCAGTTTCGGACACATGCAGCACAAGGGCGCCTTCCTGCTCTTTACGCTGGGTATCTGGACGATGTATCTGCTGATGGCGTTCAGCGTCATGAAGTCTATGCCCGACCTGGCCGGACTCGACATGAAAGACGCGTTGTTCTTTACCGTGGTGGGCAATTGCGCCTCCGTCATCCCGGTGCCGGGCGGCATCGGAGCCTACCATTACCTGATGGCCCTGGCCGTATCCGGCATCTACGGGAAAACGTGGGAAGCGGGCATTCTCTATGCTACGCTCCAGCATGAGCTGCACGCCGTTCTGGTGCTGGTCCTGGGCGTGATCTCATACCTGCGCATTTCCGTTGCGCGGCGTCACTCCAACTTGTAGTTGCAAAGGTTGGTCAGGGAAGTAAACCCTTTGTGGGTAGCGACTTTTCCCTGCACATAGATCTGCTGGTGGTAGATCTTGGATTTGACGGCCGCCTGGTCGAGGCCCAGCGCTTCTTTGTGCGCCTTCTTGGTCAGGTGCAGAACCATGCAGTCGTCTTCCTCGTCGCAGTCCACGTCGTCGGCCAGCACCACGACGGTTCCCAGCACTTCTTCTCCGCAGGAGAAATCGACCGTTCCGTCGCTGAGCAGGCCGCCTACGACGAAGCCTTTGACCCAGACCGTGTCGCCCGCGAATCCGCCTTCCAGCAACTTTTCGACCGACAACACGTCGCA
>Ga0265300_10002362_pt1 | contig 16418 bp, 12 predicted proteins | sample AusTroGonzalo_MG_FD_193482 | JGI IMG/M metagenome (GOLD analysis project Ga0265300, IMG submission 193482) | Bovine rumen microbial communities from tropical cattle in Woodstock, Queensland, Australia - Gonzalo_03 | ecosystem: Host-associated > Mammals > Digestive system > Stomach > Rumen ...
CGGATCCATGCCGATGATCTTCTTGGCAATCTTGGTGTTCACGTTCTTCACGGCAGTCTGAGTGCCCTTGCCGCAGTAGGTCTTCTTGTCGCCGTCGCGGAGTTCGCAAGCTTCGCGTTCGCCGGTGGAAGCGCCACTCGGGACAGCAGCGTGACCCTTCACGCCGTTTTCGAGGGTAACATCAACTTCGAGAGAGGGATTGCCGCGAGAGTCGAGGATCTGGCGGGCAACAACGGATTTGATTTTAGAAGCCATTTTTTAGCCTTTGGTTTAGTGTGAAATTCTATGCGCGCAAATATAGAAATTGAGACGAGAGACGAGAGAAAAGGGGATAAAAAAAGCCCCCGCAGGGGCTCTTCGTTTTTACAAAAATGACTAGCCCTTTATGCAGCGAACCGGAAGGGCGTCGCTTTTACTCATTCCTGCAGTTGTTGCAGACGGGGACGTGCTGAAATAGACGACCTTGCCCGACTCCTCATCGTACTCGTTCAGAATCCAGAAAAAGCCCACATAATGTTCAAGACTAAACCGCTGGTCAGCCGGATAATAAGTTCCCGAAGGCAGTACATTGAAGCCGTATTCGTCCAGGCCATTACCTTCTACCCAACCGCTAACAGACTTCAGAACTTTTCCCGAAATCTCGGTCCTGGTAGAATCGACCCTGCTCACAGATTCATAGAGCAGCACCCAGTCGTATTCATGGGGAATGCGCCAGCCTTCGGGGCAAACTCCCTGAATCCTCGCAATAGAGCCCCTCTCAGCGGTAGTGCATTCCACCCCGTTTCCACAGACCTGCGGATTAGAAGTGTTAGACGCCAAGGAGGCCGAATCGATTGCCGTTGCCCAAGTATAGAAACGGCCATAATCCTCGCATTCCATTTCCCCCTCGCAAGAATACTTCCAGCTCTTGACCCCATCTTCCAGCGCGTAATCCAGGTTTTCCGCCATCCAGGTCTGCATGCCGATCTTCACCGTCTTGTACACGTGCCCGTCACGAGCATCCACGATGGAATCGCGAATCACATAAGAAGGGTCGATATAACTATCTGAACTGCTGCTCTCGACGGCTTCCGAACTGCTGCTTGCCGCACTGGAACTGCCACCCTCCTTCTGGATGCAGCGCACGGAACGGTACGTTTGCTTCAGTGCCGGGTACGACTCCATATCCGTGTACGCATTGTACAGGTCAAATCCGTAATCGTAAGCAAGGTTCGCACCTTCCTCCGTGGCTGTCCAGAACGAAATCGAGCTGTCCGAGAGCGAGTTGAATTCAGGATTGTAGACGCCCGCCACAAGCATCCTGAACCCGGAAAGGTCCGAGCCCATCGTCATGTCATCGCGGCGGCTGTCTTCCGGCTTTGCGAGCAGGCTCACTACCACAGGTTCGCTCCCGTTGTGCTTGCCGACATAGTCTATCAGCGTATTCCAATCCTTCAGGGTCGCCACGGTCCAGCCCTCCGGGCACGCACCCGGCGACAGCGGGTAATTTCCCTTGCACTTCCGGCCCGGCCCGCATTCATCTTCGCTCCTGTTCATGGCCTGCGCATACGTATAGAGCCTGCCGAACTTCTGGCAATTCACCGGATCGTCGCCCTTGCACTTGGACCCCGGAATATCGTAAGCGAGGTTCTCCCCCATCCAGGTCTGCGTACCGATTTTCACCGTGCAATAGCTCCTGCCATCGCGATCATCGAACATCTTATCGCACTCGCGCTCATAAGTGAGAGTCGAGTCGCCTTCACTCACGGAGCTGGAAGATTCTACGACAGAACTGCTGGACAGTTTCACTTCACTTGAACTGGAGGATTCCGCCACGCTTGAAGACAAAACGATTTCCTCGCTAGACGAGGATTGTACGCCGCTCGACGAGAGTGCTTCTGCGCTGGACGGGATAACCTCTTCACTCGACGACGATTCAATTTCTGCACCGGGGAAATCCAGGCCCCCGGTACCTGAAGGATTGTCGTCTCCGCACGCCAGCAGGAAAGCACTGCAGGCGAAACCCATAATTACAAACAAACTCTTTTTCATATAACCTCAATATAAAAAAATCCCTTCTGGTTTCGCCTTAAATGTAATTCAATTCGCGCAAGAAAGAACACCCCACGCCCAACCCGCCGATAACAGGGAAAAACACGGGGATAAAAAGCGCGAAAAACAATTTAAAGAAATGCCGTTTAAAGGAAACCCGCAGGGACTAACAGTCACAAGGGTTTCCTCCCGGTATAAACATCCTGGCTCGCGAAAAAGAAACAAACTATTTTCTGTCTGAGCATTCTCTTGTTTTTGGCGTAGTAGCATACCCTGCTAAGTGAACACTGGAGCGAAGTGATTGTGTGAGCGTGCAGGGCATGCACGAAGCCAACATTATAAAGACAACAGAAAAGGCTCGCTGTTTACAGCGAGCCCTTCCTCTAGGATAATTCTGTGCTAAACAAGAATTAGAAACGGAAATGAGCGAAAGCCTTGTTGGCTTCGGCCATCTTGTGCGTATCGTTCTTCTTGCGGACAGCGTTGCCTTCACCGTTCTTGGCAGCAACGAGTTCAGCAGCAAGGCGGTCGGCCATGTTGGGTTCGTTGCGGTTGCGGGCGGCATCGAGAAGCCAGCGGAGTGCGAGAGCCTTGGCGCGGTCCGGAGCAACTTCCATAGGAACCTGGTAGTTGGCACCACCGACGCGGCGGGACTTGACCTCGACGCGAGGCTTGATGTTCTCGAGGCAGAGTTCGAACTTTTCGAGAGCGGTTTCCTTGCCTTCGAGCTTCTTGTCGAGCTGTTCGAGAGCAGTGTAAACGATCTGTTCGGCAATGGTCTTCTTGCCCTGCTTGAGGACAACGCCGACGAGTTCGGTCACGAGAGTGGAATGGAAACGCGGATCCGGGAGGATGGAGCGATGGAGAGCCTTTCTTCTTCTAGACATATTCTATCTCCTTACTTCTTTGCCGGGGCAGCGCCCTTCTTCTTGACACCATACTTGGAACGGCCGTTCTGGCGGCCATTGACGGCCTGGGTATCCAGGGCGCCACGGATGATGTGGTAACGAACACCCGGAACATCCTTCACACGGCCACCGCGGATGAGCACGATGGAGTGTTCCTGGAGGTTGTGTCCTTCACCGGGGATGTAAGCGGTAACTTCCATCTTGTTGGAAAGACGCACACGGGCAATCTTACGAAGAGCAGAGTTCGGCTTCTTCGGAGTGCTGGTGTAGACACGGGTGCAAACGCCACGCTTCTGCGGGCAGGACTTCAAGGCCACGGAAGCGGTCTTGTTGCTGATCTGTTCACGTCCGTTGCGGACGAGCTGTTGAATAGTAGGCACTATTAATCTCCTAGATTTTGGAGTGCAAATATAGTTTTTTTTCCAAAGTTTTCAAGTACATAGCCGAAATTAGTCCACATCCTCTTCTTCGGAGGAGCCCATATCGTAATCCTGCATCTGGATTCCGGTATCGGTGTAACTGTGTTCGGCCTGCACATGCTGCAAGCGAGCGCGCTCTTCCGCCTCGGCATCGGCATCGGTCACCACGACGTTCCTCAGGTGACGGGCACCGGTTCCGCACGGGATAAGACGACCCATGATCACGTTCTCCTTGAGGCCCATGAGCGGGTCGACCTGCCCTTCGATAGAAGCGCGGGTAAGGATCTTGGTGGTCTCCTGGAACGAGCAGGCAGAGATGAAGCTGTCCGTCGCGAGGGAGGCCTTCGTGATACCGAGGAGCATCGGCGTGCTTTCTGCAGGCTGCTTGCCCAGCGCCAACAAACGGTCGTTTTCGGCGCGGAGGCGGGCCTTGGAAATTTCCTCGCCCGGAAGCAGGTCGGAATCACCGGAAGCGGTAATGCGAACCTTGCGCATCATCTGGCGGACGATACATTCGATGTGCTTATCTGCGATAGCCACACCCTGCAGGCGGTAAACCGCCTGGATTTCGTTCACCAAGTGACGCTGCACCTCTTCAGGACCGAGGATGTTGAGGATATCGTGCGGATCCGCGCTGCCTTCGCTAATCTTCTGGCCGGCACGGACACGGTCTCCTTCGTTAACAGCCAAGTGGACACCACGGGGAACCAGCACTTTCTCTTCCTTGTCATCCAGCTTGATGTAAACTTCCTGGTTGTTGCGCACTTCCTTGCCCATGACGACAAGGCCGTCCATGGGAGCGAGCACCGCGGTATTCTTCGGCTTGCGGGCTTCGAAGAGCTCGGCAACGCGCGGAAGACCGCCGGTAATGTCGCGGGTCTTACCTGCGGCACGCGGAAGTTTTGCAACCGTAGAACCGACGGAAACAACGTCGCCGTCGTGGACGGTAAGAATAGCACCGTCCGGAAGCATGTAGACACCGATAGGCTGCTTTTCAGAGCCGTTGGGATCGAGAACGTGAACGGCCGGACGCAGCTGCTTCGCGCTGCCGCCATGCTTCTCGCTAATCACGATCCATGTCTCGACTTCGGTGTTTTCATCCTTTTCTACACGGAATGTCTTGTTTTCAACGAGGTCGACAAGCTTAACCTTACCGGCCTTGTTGGTGATAATCGGGCTGTTGTACGGATCCCATTCGAACATCACGTCGCCAGCCTTGACGCTAGCGTTGTTCTCGACGTGCATGATAGCACCGTACGGAATCTGGTAACGGCCCTTGTTAATACCTGTGTTGTCGTAAATGACGAGTTCCGCCATACGGCTCGTAACGACCTTCTGGCCCTGGTGATCCACGGTCACGAGCTGCTCGAGTTCCACACGGCCATCCACGATAGCCTTCTTGTTGTTCTCGACAGTCAGACGGGAAGAAGCACCACCGATATGGAAGGTACGGAGGGTAAGCTGCGTACCCGGTTCACCGATGGACTGGGCAGCAAGCACGCCGACCGCTTCGCCGAGGTCGACAGGACGACCGGAAGCAAGCATACGGCCATAGCACTTGGAGCACACGCCATTGCGGGAATCGCAAGTGAGCACGGAGCGCATCTTGATGTGTTCGAGACCGGTAGCGGAAATCTTCGGGAGGTCACGTTCGGTAACGAGCTCGCCAGCCTTCACAATCACTTCGCCCGTAACCGGGTGCTTGATGTCTTCGACCGGGGCGCGACCGAGCAAGCGTTCTTCCAGCGGAATCACGGTATCGTCGCCGTCCTTGAAGGCGGAAACTTCGATGCCGTTCGTAGTACCGCAGTCAACTTCGGTCACCACGAGATCCTGGCCCACGTCCACGAGACGGCGGGTAAGGTAACCGGCGTCGGCAGTCTTAAGGGCGGTATCGGCAAGACCCTTACGAGCACCGTGAGACGAGATGAAGTATTCCATCACGTTCAGGCCTTCGCGGAAGCAGGACTTAATCGGGTTCTCGATAACTTCCTGACCGCCGAGCTGCTTGATAGGCTTCTGCATCAGGCCGCGCATACCGGACAGCTGCATAATCTGCTGGCGGCTACCACGGGCACCGGAATCGGCCATCATGTACACGGGGTTGAAGCCGTCGCGGTCGTGGGAAAGCAAATCCCACTGCTTAGCAGCAACGTCGCTCGTGGTCTTGGACCACACGTCAATAATCTGGTTGTAGCGTTCGCCATCGGTAATCACGCCGTCTTCGTAGAGGCTGCGGATTTCGTTGACCTTCTGGGTCGCCGCATCGAGCATGGCCTGCTTCTCTTCGGGAATCACCATTTCGGCGATAGCCACGGAGGAACCGGCGCGAGTTGCCCACTTGTAACCGTTCGCCTTGAGGTTATCGAGGTATTCGACAGTCACGCGGTTTCCGGTACGGCGGTACAGGTCGTCGATCGACTTCGCAATCACCTTCTTGCCGAACGTCTCGTTCGCGTAGCCAAGTTCGTTCGGAACGAACTCGTTGAAGATGATACGGCCGACGGTCGTCTTGATGACGTTGTCTTCCTTGAGGGTAAGGAACTTGACCTTTTCGCCCGCCTTGACATTCTCTTCGAGGTTTCCTTCGTCGTCGGCGATTTCACGCACGCAGACACAATCCCTCTCGAGGGCGCCCATGTAAATCTTGCGACCTGCAGGGAGCTTCAGGTAGACATACGCGTTCAGGTCCACGACTTCGTTTTCGTAGGCGCGGATGGCTTCGGCGGCATCGTAGAAATGCATGCCTTCGCCCTTGCGGCCCGGACGCGGCTTGGTCAGGTAGTAGAGCCCAAGCACGATGTCCTGGCCCGGCACGGCAATCGGCTGGCCGGAAGCGGGGTGCAGGATGTTGTTCGAGGACAACATAAGCACGCGGCATTCGAGCTGGGTTTCAAAAGAAAGCGGGAGGTGAACGGCCATCTGGTCACCGTCGAAGTCCGCGTTGAATGCGGTACAGACGAGCGGGTGCAGGCGGATCGCGTTACCTTCGATCAGTTTCGGGTAGAAGGCCTGGATACCCAAGCGGTGAAGCGTCGGAGCGCGGTTCAGCATCACCGGGTGGTCCTCGATGATTTCTTCGAGGATGTCCCACACTTCGGGGCGTTCGGCGTCAACGTACTTCTTTGCAGACTTGAGCGTGTACACAATGCCGTCTTCTTCCAGGCGCTGGATAATGAACGGCTTGTAAAGTTCGAGAGCCATGCGCTTCGGGAGCCCGCACTGGTGCATCTGGAGTTCCGGTCCCACCACGATGACGGAACGGCCGGAGTAGTCCACGCGCTTACCAAGGAGGTTCATACGGAAGCGGCCCTGCTTGCCCTTCAAAAGTTCGGCAAGGCTCTTCATCGGGCGGGCGCCGCCTGCACGGGCGGTACGGCGGCCGCTGTCGAACAGCTGGTCGACGGCTTCCTGCAGCATGCGCTTCTCGTTGCAGAGAATCACGTTAGGGGCACGGATGTCGACGAGTTTCTTCAAGCGGTTGTTGCGGTTGATTACGCGACGGTAGAGTTCGTTCAGGTCGGAGGTCGCAAAGCGGCCGCCTTCGAGCGGAACGAGCGGGCGCAGGTCCGGCGGAATCACCGGAAGCACGTCGAGAACCATCCACGCCGGCTGGTTTGCAAGCAGGCGGGATTCGTTCGGATACTGATCGCGGAATTCATCGAAGGCATCCGCAAGCACAAAATCGGAGTGCTTGGATTCGTAATCGGCCTTGAATTCGGCGACCGCCTCGGCGAGGCCCTTGAGCCAGGCCTTGCCGCTGTCGCGGCCACTATCCGGATTGTTGTAGTAGCTGCGGAAGCTTTCACGCTGCGACTTGAGGAAGGCGTCGACAATCTTGAGGCGTTTGATGGCTTCGTCCACCTTGGTCCTGGAATTGCTGCGGGCCTGGTCGCGAAGCGTCTTGGAAAGCTCCACAAGGTCAAGGCGCTCCAGCAGGAGCTTGATGGCGGATGCACCCATGCGGGCATCGAACTTACGGCCTTCGTTGACGAGGTCCTGGTAGTTGACTTCGTCGATCAGCTGGTTCTCTTCAAGTTCGGCGTCGCCCTTGTCGATAACGACATAGCGTTCGTAGTAGATAACCTGTTCGAGATCCTTGGTGTTGAGACCGAGAAGGGCGCCAATCACGCACGGCTGGTTACGCACGAACCAGGTGTGTGCAAGAGGAATGGCGAGTTCGATATGGCCCATGCGTTCGCGACGCACGCGGGAGTGAGTCACTTCCACGCCGCAGCGGTCGCAGATCACGCCCTTGTAGCGGGCGCGCTTGAACTTGCCGCAGTTGCATTCCCAGTTCTTGACAGGTCCGAAAATCTTTTCGCAGAAAAGACCGTCGCGTTCCGGCTTGTACGTACGATAGTTAATCGTTTCCGGCTTCGTGACTTCGCCGAAAGACCAGTAGCGGATCAGGTCCGGAGCGGCGAGATGAATCGAAATGTCGCCGGCGTTGTCTTGTACTTCCATCATTTCTTCGGACATATTACTTATCTCCAATGGTCTCGATGTCAAGACCCAAAGAATGAACTTCGCGAATCATAACGTTGAAGGATTCGGGGATACCCGGCTTCGGCGTGTTCTTGCCATGAACGATGGCGTCGTACACCATGGAACGGCCCTGCACATCGTCACTCTTGACGGTGAGGAGTTCCTGCAGCGTGTATGCGGCACCGTAGGCTTCCATGGCCCACACTTCCATTTCACCGAAGCGCTGGCCACCGAACTGGCTCTTACCGCCGAGCGGCTGCTGCGTCACGAGGGCGTAGCTACCGATAGAACGGGCGTGGATCTTGTCATCCACCAAATGGCCGAGCTTGAGGTAGTACATGTAACCGATGGTAACCGGGTTCAGGAAGGCTTCACCGGTGCGGCCGTCATAGAGCTTGGCCTTACCGATAATCTTGTCGTTGTCCGGATCCATCTCGTAGTTGACGATGGGGTTCTTCTGGTAGGCCTTCTCGAGTTCCTTGCAGATGTCTTCGAACTTGGCACCGTCGAACACCGGCGTAGACACCTTGAAACCGAGGGTCTTGGCGGCCCAGCCCAAGTGGACTTCGAGCACCTGACCGATGTTCATACGGGAAGGCACGCCCATCGGGTTCAGGAGAATCTGGAGCGGGCGACCGTCTTCGGTGAACGGCATGTCTTCGACAGGCACGATCTTGGAGACCACACCCTTGTTACCGTGACGACCTGCCATCTTGTCACCGATGGAGAGGCAACGCTTCTTGGCGATGTAGACCTTCACGTTCTTGAGCACGTTGGGCTTGAGTTCGTCACCCTTCGTGACCTTGTCGATTTCCTTCTCCATGGTACGGGTAAGCGTATCGAGGTTGTCGCGTGCGACGAGCACGAGCGAAAGCACCCTTTCCTGGAGTTCGTCGTCACCGACGACGAAGGTGGACATCGGAGAAACCTTGGTCACGTCAATGGCGGCAAGGTTCTGCTCGTTGTAGATCTGGCCTTCGCGGATGAGCGGCTCGTGAGTTTCGTTGTCCATCACCTTGCCGGCAGCCTTGCCCGCGAGGAGTTCGTACAGGTGCTCGCGGCAAGATTCCTTGATCTTGTCGATCTGGTTCTGGAACGTGACGCGGATAGACTCGATGGTCTCCTGGTCCTTTTCCTTGCTCTTCTTGTCGCTCTTGTCCTTCTTGCTGAAGATGCGGGTTTCGAGCACCACGCCCTTCATTCCCGGAGGAGCCTTGAGGGAGGAATCGCGCACGTCGCCGGCCTTCTCGCCGAAGATGGCACGGAGCAAGCGTTCTTCCGGAGAAAGTTCCGTCTCGCCCTTCGGGGTAACCTTGCCCACGAGGATATCATCCGGGCCGACTTCGGCACCCACGCGGATCACGCCGTTCTCGTCGAGGTTGCGGAGCGCATCTTCGCCGACGTTCGGGATTTCGCGGGTGAGTTCTTCCGGACCGCGCTTGGTTTCGCGCACGTCGATTTCGTAGACTTCGATGTGGATGGAGGTGAACGTGTCCTTGATGGCGAGTTCTTCCGAGATGATGACGGCGTCTTCGTAGTTGTAGCCGTTCCACGGGAGGAAGCCGATGAGGATGTTCTTACCGAGGGCCAGTTCGCCGTGGTCGGTGGACACGCCGTCAGCCAGCACGTCGCCGGCCTTGACGAAGTCGCCCACGTTCACGATAGGCTTCTGGTTCACGCAGGAATCCTGGTTGGAGCGCTCGAACTTGCGGAGCGTGTACTCGTCGATAGGATCCTTGCCCAAAAATTCGTAGTTCTCGCCGAGGCCGGTAAGCGGCTCGAAGTTGCCGTTCACCATGTTGCCGCGCTTCACGGTAATGTTGCGGGCGTCGACAAACGTCACGAGGCCGTCGTGCTTGGCGCGTACGACCGTACCCGAGTCGAGGGCGGCGCGGCGTTCGAGGCCGGTACCCACCACGGGGGCTTCCGCACGGAGCAGAGGCACAGCCTGGCGCTGCATGTTGGAACCCATCAACGCGCGGTTGGCGTCATCGTGTTCGAGGAACGGGATGAGGCCAGCGGCCACGGACACAATCTGCATCGGGGCCACGTCCATGAGGTCGATGCGTTCGACATCCATATCGTCGATTTCGATGCTGTCCTGGCGGAGCACGTGCGGGTATTCGCTCTTGTCGCGGACGATGACGTATTCTTCCTTGAAACGGTTGTCTTCGGTGAGCTCGGTAGAAGCCGGAGCCACCTTGAAGGCGTCTTCTTCGTCGGCGGTAAGGAACGTGATAAAGTCGGAAACGACCTGGTCGATAGTGTCGCTAGCCTGCACGTAGTCGGGCTTGCCGCTAAAGTCGTACTGTTCGAATCCGTTCTTGAAATAATGCTTTTCGCCACCGTAGGTGAACTCGAACACCTTGCCCACGAACATGTCGAACAGGTCGCGCTGGCGGTTGTCGAGGTTCATACGGATGGAATCTTTCTCCTTACTGGTGAGTTCCAGTTCAGTGAGGAAGTAGTGCGGGTCGTGCACGAAGGCCTTGAAGATGCCGAAATGCCACTTGGCTTCCGGGAACTTCACAATGCCACCCTGGGCATCCTTGAAGTTGATGAGGCCAACGATACGGTACGGCGTCTCGATGAAGCCAAAGTGGTTCACGATGGCGTAAGAAGCGAGCGAGTTGATAAGACCGATGTTCGGGCCTTCCGGAGTCTCGATCGGGCACAGACGGCCGTAGTGCGTGTAGTGAACGTCACGGACTTCGAAGCCGGCGCGTTCACGGGAAAGGCCACCGGGACCGAGAGCGGAAAGGCGGCGCTTGTGGGTAAGTTCGGAAAGCGGGTTCATCTGGTCCATGAACTGCGAGAGCTGGCTGGAACCGAAGAACGTGTTCACCACGGAACTTACGGTGCGGGTATTCACGAGGTCGCGCGGAGTAGTCTGCTCGTCCTCGTTGTGGATCGAGAGGTTCTCGCGGATGACGCGCGACATGCGGGAAAGGCCCACGGAAATCTGGTTGGCGAGAAGTTCGCCCACGGAACGGGTGCGGCGGTTGCCCAGGTGGTCGATATCGTCCTTGGCATAACCGTCTTCGCCGTCGTAGAGGCCGACCATGTATTCGATGACGGCAAGGAAGTCCGCCTTGCACATGGTCATGCGGGTGGCGCTCGGCAATTCGAGTTCCTTTTCCATGTTGAACTGCTTGCCGATTTCGTCGAGGAGGTTCCTGATCTTCGAGGTGTACACCTTCGCGTTCAGGCGGTAGCGACCGACTTCACCGAGGTCGTACTTGCGCGGATCGTTCAGGAACAGCGAGTTGAAGAATTCCTCGGCGATGGTCATGTTCGGCGAGTCATCCTGCTGCTGGTGCGTCACGGAGTAGATGGCGCGGAGAGCTTCTTCGCGAGTCTTGGTCTTGTCGACAGCAAGCGTGTTGTGGATGAGGAGGTTTTCCTCTTCCTTGGCAAGGAGCGTAATCGTCTTCACGCTGCTTTCACGGAGGCGTTCCAGCTTCTTCTCGTCAATGGTGGTATTGGCATCGACGATAACTTCACCGGTAGATTCGTCGACGACGTCCTTGAAGATGATGCGGTCGATAAGCTCGCAGACACCATCGTCGTTAAACTTTTCGGACTCTTCGGCAAGGTCCACTTCTTCGGACTTCTTGTAGAAGAGGTTCAGAATGTCCTGCGTCGTCTCGAAGCCGATGCTACGGAGCATGGCGGTAGCCGCAATCTTCTTCTTGCGGTCGATGACGAGGTAGAGGATATCGTTTTCGATGTTGAACTCGACCCAGGCGCCGCGATGAGGAATGATGCGGCTCTTGTAGTCGGAGCGGCCGTTGGGCTGGAGTTCTTCGTCGAAGCTCACACCGGGAGAGCGGTGCAGCTGCGACACGACAACGCGTTCGGCACCGTTGATGATGAACGTGCCGTTCTCGGTCATAATGGGAAGTTCGCAAATCAAGACATCGTTCTTGACTTCTTCCTTAAGCTTGGTGTCTTCACCGTCCTTCTCAAAAATGCGAAGGGCGAGAGTCGCGTAGAGCTCCATGGAGTAAGTAAGCCCGCGTTCGCGGCACTCGGGGATGCTGTATTTCGGGATACCGAAATCGTACTTTTCGTATTCCAGGGAGTAGAGCCCGTTAGGATCGGTAATCGGGAAGATGTCCTGAAAAACGCGCTGCAGACCAGCGGACAGGCGCCTTTCCTGCGGGATGTCGGCCTGTAAAAATTGCTCGTACGAAGCCTTCTGGACTTCGATCAAGTACGGCAGTTCCAGCTGGAACTTGTTGGAGGAATAACTCTTTCGCTCCGTTGTCATTTGAAATACCTCATCCGGTGAAGATACTGATTAGACAAAAAACACCAAAAGCCCGCACTCGCGTGCAGGCGATTGGTAAGAGCAGTTCAAAGAACTGTGAGCATTACTTGAGGGTAACCTTTGCTCCGAGTTCTTCGAGTTTCTTCTTGAGCGCTTCGGCGTCGGCCTTCGGGGCGGCTTCCTTGATGACGCTGTTAGCAGTCTCGACGACCTTCTTGGCTTCACCGAGTCCGAGACCCGTGATAGCGCGGACTTCCTTGAGGACAGCCATCTTCTTGGCCGGATCGACTTCGGCGAGGATAACGTCGAATTCGGTCTTTTCTTCGGCAGCGGCGCCAGCGCCAGCAGCCGGGGCAGCCATTACGACGCCACCAGCGGCTTCAATGCCGTGAGTTTCCTTGAGGTAGTCAGCCAAAGCCTTGGCTTCGAGAAGGGTAAGACCAACGATTTGATCGCCCAGTGCCTTGATATCAGTTGCCATGATGTGTTTCTCCGATTATTCCGTTTAAAATTTTTGGTTTGTGGTTTGTTGTTAAGCTTCCGGTGCAGCGGCAGCTTCAGGGGCTGCGGCTTCGGAACCCGATTCTTTTTCCAGCTTTTCCTGGAGTGCCTTGATCTGGCCGGCAATCTTGCCACCAGGTCCGAGAGCGATGGCGACGATCTGAGCGATCATGCCCTTGCGATCCGGGATCTTGGCGAGGTTGACGACTTCGGAGCCAGGCATCGGCTTACCATCAAGGTAGACGCTCTTGGCGACCAAGAAATCAGGGTTAGCTTTGTGGAACGCTTCGATTTCGCGAGCGGGCAGAAGAGGATCATCTGCGAAGCCGACCATCACGGATGTTGCTCCGGTCAGCATTTCGTCGAGACCTTCGACCTTCAGCGCGGCGAGTACGCGCTTGAGAAGAGTGTTCTTCACAGCGTGGTACTTGACACCCTTAGAAGCGAGAGCCTTACGGAGGGCGTTGTCCTTTTCGACAGTGATGCCCTGGTAATTGAGCAGGTAGACGGCGGTGGCTTCCTTGAAGGATTCAACGAGGGCATCCACGGTCTGTTGTTTTTTAACTACAGCTTTCATGGTTTCTCCTATCGTGTCAGTGCCATATCAAGTTTGATGCCCGGGGCCATCGTAGCCGTCAAAGTGAGGCTCTTGATGTAAGTGCCCTTAGAAGATTGGGGCTTGTTCTTCACCACGGAGTCGATCACGGACTTGGCGTTTTCAGCCAGCTGGTCGACGGTGAAGGAGAGCTTGCCAACGGGAGCGTGAACGTTTGCGCCCTTGTCGACGCGGTACGAAATCTTACCGGCCTTGAGTTCCTTGACCGTCTGGGCGACGTTGACCGTCACCGTACCAGCCTTGGGGCTCGGCATCATACCACGAGGACCGAGGACACGGGCCACCTTACTAATCACCGGCATCATGTCGGGAGTAGCAACGACGGCGTCAAAGTCCAGCCAGCCTTCCTGAATCTTCTGAACCAAGTCAGCACCACCCGCGTAGTCTGCGCCAGCGTTTTTTGCAACTTCAAGGTTGTTGTCCTTGCAGAAAACGAGAACGCGGACCGAACGACCGGTACCATGCGGAAGCACGACAGTGCCACGAACCACTTGGTCGGAATGTTTTGGGTCCACACCGAGATTGAAGTGGATTTCGACCGTCTGGTCGAACTTCAATTCGGACTTTTTGAGTATTTCGATTGCCGCCTTCAGATCGTAGGCTTGATTACGATCAAAAGATTCAGCAACCTTTTTGTATTTTTTTCCTCTGAACATGAAATTTTCCTGTCAGATACGTAACGGTGAATTACCTGCCTCAGTCAACCACATCAATACCCATGGAACGGGCAGTACCCGCAACCATGCGCATGGCGGCTTCGAGGTCGATTGTGTTTAGATCCGGCATCTTCTTTTGGGCGATTTCCTGGATCTGGGCCTTGGTGATCTTGCCAACCTTCTTACGGTTGGGTTCACCAGAACCACTCTCGATGCCGACGGCCTTCTTGATGAGGGCCGGAACCGGCGAAACCTTCGTGATGAAGGTAAAGCTCTTGTCGGCATAGACCGTGATGACGACCGGCACGATCATGCCCTTGTCATTCTGGGTCTTTGCGTTAAACTGCTTGCAGAACTCCATGATGTTCACGCCCTTCTGGCCAAGGGCCGGGCCCACCGGAGGAGCCGGGTTGGCAGCGCCTGCGGGAATCTGGAGCTTGATGTAACCTGTGATTTTCTTTGCCACTGTTTTTTCTCCGTTGCAAAAACCGTAACACTATGCGGTGGCGGACTCGACCTGGTTGAAGGCAAGTTCGACAGGCGTAGAACGACCGAAGACGGTAACCATGACCTTAATCTTGGTCTTGTCTTCCATGATTTCGTCTACAACGCCCACAAAGTCCTTGAAGGGACCTTCCTTGATGCGGACATTTTCGCCAATGGTGTACGGGATTTGGATCTCGCCCTCTGTAGGAGTTTCAGGAACAACCCCAAGAAGACGATCGACCTCGCTCTGTTGTAGCGGAATAGGATCACGAGAAGCGCGTGTCATTCCGGCGAAATGGGTGACCCCGTTAATGGAAGTCACCAGGTGCTGGGTGAGCTTGTCCAGCTCCATTTCTATAACTATGTATGCAGGAAACAAGTTCGACTTGGTAACGCGACGACGCCCGTGGACGTTGCTCACGACTTCACGGGTGGGTACGAGAATCTGGCCGAACTTATCTTGAACGCCCTCGCGCTCAATCATCTGCTCGATGTGTTTCTTGATATTGTTTTCCTGACCGGAGAAGGTATGGATGGCGTACCACTTTTTCATAGTGACTAACCCCTGCCCATAATCTTGTCGATGATCACGGAAAACACGACATCAAGACCGGCAATATAGCAGCCCATAATGACGCTGAAGAGCATCACCACGAGAGTGGATCCCTTGAGTTCTTCCCAGGTGGGCCATGTGACCTTTTTCAGTTCCTGGATGGACTCTTTGACATATTGCTGAATCTTACGCATGATGACTCCGGAGGAAATTCCCAGGTCGAGAGGGACTCGAACCCCCAACCAACGGTTTTGGAGACCGTGACTCTACCAATTGAGCTATCGACCTAAGCGGATTTCCTTACTTGGATTCCTTGTGAACGGTATGCTTGCGGCAGAAGCGGCAGTACTTCTTGTACTCCACGCGGGAGGGGTGAAGACGCTTGTTCTTGTCGCAATCATAGTTGCGCTGATTGCATTCTGTGCATTCAAGCACGATGAGTTCTCTAGGCATTTTGAATCCTGATTACTTGATGATTTCGGTAACAGAACCGGCACCAACCGTACGGCCGCCTTCACGGATAGCGAAGCGGAGCTGCTTTTCCATGGCGATCGGGGCGATGAGGTTCACGTGGATGGTCACGGTGTCACCCGGAGTAACCATTTCGACACCTTCCGGGAGCTGGATCGTGCCAGTCACGTCGGTGGTGCGGAAGTAGAACTGCGGACGGTAGCCGTTCATGAACGGCGTGTGGCGGCCACCTTCGTCCTTCGTGAGGACGTAGATTTCAGCCTTGAACTCGGTGTGCGGAGTCACGGACTTCGGAGCGGCAAGAACCATGCCGCGGACGATGTCCTTCTTTTCGGCGCCACGGAGGAGAAGACCGACGTTGTCACCGGCCTGGGCGTCGTCGAGGAGCTTGCGGAACATTTCCACGCCCGTGATGACGTATTCGGTGGTTTCACCGAGGCCAATGCGTTCGACCTTGTCGTTGAGGCGCACGATACCGCGTTCGATACGGCCGGTAGCGACAGTGCCGCGGCCCGTAATGGTGAACACGTCTTCGATCGGCATCAGGAACGGCTTGTCGGTTTCGCGCTGCGGGAGCGGGATGTAGCTGTCGCAGGCATCCATGAGTTCCATAACCTTGTCCTGCCATTCGGCCTCGCCTTCGAGAGCCTTGAGGGCGGAACCGCGGATGATCGGGGTGTTGTCACCGTCAAATTCGTACTTGGAGAGAAGTTCGCGGACTTCCATCTCGACGAGGTCGAGGATTTCGGCGTCGTCGACCATGTCGACCTTGTTCATGAACACGACGATCTTCGGCACGCCAACCTGGTGGGCGAGCAGGATGTGTTCACGGGTCTGGGGCATCGGGCCGTCAGTAGCGGCCACGACGAGGATGGCACCGTCCATCTGGGCGGCACCGGTCACCATGTTCTTCACGTAGTCGGCGTGCCCCGGGCAGTCGACGTGAGCGTAGTGACGGTTTGCAGTGGTGTATTCGACGTGAGAAGTGTTGATCGTGATACCACGAGCCTTTTCTT
>Ga0265300_10002363_pt1 | contig 16410 bp, 9 predicted proteins | sample AusTroGonzalo_MG_FD_193482 | JGI IMG/M metagenome (GOLD analysis project Ga0265300, IMG submission 193482) | Bovine rumen microbial communities from tropical cattle in Woodstock, Queensland, Australia - Gonzalo_03 | ecosystem: Host-associated > Mammals > Digestive system > Stomach > Rumen ...
CGAGACAGAGGTGACCATTGAAGGTAGTACCACTAAGATTCTCGGTTCTGTCTATGGTGGTGGTATGGATGGTCACGTACGTCGAGATGCCCACGTGATTATCAAAGGCGGTGAAATAGGAATACCATTCGATGCTACCAACAAATCCAACGTCCAAACCGAAGACCCCGAAGATATTCAGTGGCTGGCGCGTGGTAATGTCTATGGTGCCGGTTCGGGTATCGGTAAGTACAAGTACGACTTCAACTATGATGGTGACTATCTGGATGAGGTTGACTATAAGATGTCAGAAACAAGAACGGTAAGAACCAAGGAAGAGGACTTCAGTACTTCTGCCGGTTCTGTGACCCGCTTCACGAAGGTTGAGGTTCAGGGTGGTACGATTCACCGTAATGTCTATGGTGGTGGCTCGCTCTCGAGTATTGGTGCACCGAAGATCGGTCAGAGTTATTTGGAGTATCGCAAGGGTGATACTGCTGCTGACCATGGGGTCGGTAAACAGACGCTCAACGAGATCATCATCTCCGGTGGTCAGATAGGTGATGCGAATAGCTACGATGCCAATGGCAACTACGTCTATGGTGGTCGTGTGTATGGCGGTAGCCGCGGTGATGCGTCGTTGAACACCTCGATGTTCTCTACCTCGATGTTCACTTCTGTCAGTACCTCGAATAATCCTACCATCTATGGCAGTGTCTTCGGTGGTGGCGAGGTCGGTATTGTCAAGGGTAGTGTGGACGTTACGATGACTGGTGGTACTGTTTACCACGACGTCTATGGTGGCGGTGCACTGGCCAATACCAATACGGAGACGTCTTCGTCAGTTCCTTATACTACTACAGTTAACCTGACGGGTGGTCTCATCAAGGGAGATGCTTACGGTGGCGGCTTGGGACGTTTGCACAAGGCTGCCGTGGCTGCAGATCCTACTAATAATATTGTGGCTCAAGATGAGGTTACTGCCGTTGAAGCAATGGTTTACGGCGATGTGGATGTGACTTTAGGTAACGTAACTGAGAATGAAGATGATGCTTCTGCTTCAGCGTTTATGACTTCTCACTATACTGGTGGTCATGCGGATGTGGTGAAGAGTGGTCGAATCTTCGGCTGTAACAACCTGAATGGCTCGCCTCAAGGCAATGTGACAGTGACTGTCAATAGGACGGTAACGGGTAAAGATGATGCTGGCGCTGATTTGAAGAGAACGACAGCAACAGCAATAGAGAGCAATAAAACAATCAAGGAAAATAACCCAGATAATTATGAAAGTGTTCAAGGGTATGTAATTCCAACTTATGAGGTGGCTGCCGTTTATGGTGGTGGTAACCTGGCTGCTTATGCTCCAACTGCTACTAATGCGAAGCTGAAAGTCCTCATCAACAGTTGTGACGTCAGTATCAATGAAGTATATGGCGGTGGTAATGCCGCTGCCGTTCCAGAGACGGACGTTGAGGTGATGGGTGCTTATGAGATTAACCACGTGTTCGGTGGCGGTAACGGTAAGGACGATTACACTCTTGACGGAGGTTCCAACTGGGAGACGAATCCAGGTGCCAATATCGGTGGCAATACCAATACCATCCTGAAGGGCGGTTTGATTCATGAGGCATACGGCGGTAGTAACGAGAAGGGTGACATTGCAGGTGATATTGTCATTGATACTGGTACCGGTGGTCTGACAGGCTGTCCGTTGAATTTGGAGAAAATGGTGGGCGCAGGTAGGAATGCAGATGTAAATGGCGACCTGATTGTTATTATGGGCTGTAAACCTAGCCAAAAGGTTCCTCTGCTCTACGCAGGTGCTGATAATGCCAATGTAAATGGTAACGTGGAACTGACTATTACCAGTGGAAACTTTGGTAAGGTGTTCGGTGGTAACAACGAAGGTGGTGCCATCAGGGGCCATATCATCGTGAACATTGAGGAAACGGGTGAATGTGACACGCCTATTACTATCGATGAACTCTATCTCGGCGGTAACAATGCTGCCTACTCAAGATTTGGCTATTATATAAAAACAAACGGTAACTATGGTGATACTGACGAGACTCCAGTCCTGACGGATGGAAGACTTACCTTTATGCCAAGAACGTCAGCGGATGATCCTCACAAAGTTGTAAAAACATATAATAGGGCAGATAACTCTTGGACTGTTTATACAGGAACAGGAACTGATGTGTTCACACCATACGCAGAGCCTGTGCTGAATGTCGTTTCTTGTACTCGCATTGATCAGGTGTACGGCGGTGGTTACGGTACGGGTGGTACGATGTATGCTAACCCGACGGTGAACATCAACATGATTCAGGGTACTTTTGCCGATAATGATGAAGTAGGTGTTCCTGCTGTTATGACAGCGAAGGGGCTTACAGCTTCAGAAAATCCCAATAAACTGGGTATCATCGGTGATGTCTTTGGCGGTGGTAATGCTGCTGCTGTCATGGGTAATCCTACTGTCAATATCGGTATGGAAACAACGGTTCAATGTCATGAGAACTTTGATAAGACAGCGAGAAATGAGACACAGGATGGCTATAGTTATAGCGGTAACCAAACCGTTCTGGGTGCTTACATCACTGGTAATGTCTTTGGTGGTGGTAATTTAGCAGAAGTGAGTGGTAATACCTATGTGAATATCTGCGGTACTCAAGAATCTGATTCGGAATCAGAAAATGGGTACAAAGATACCGCTGTGGATCATTCAGAAACTACAGACTTCGCTGTCTCGATTGGTAATAGTGTCTATGGTGGCGGTAATGCGGCAGATGTGCTGGGCAATACCTTTGTGACAATGGCAGATGGTTATGTCTTCAATGGTATCTTTGGTGGCGGACTTGCAGGTTCTGTGGGTACTTATACCAGAGATAAGACCGTAACGGTCTTTGAACATGATCCCAATCATGAGGGTACCTGTATCGGTAAGCCAATCGAATGTACAGCCGGAGGAACTTGTTATGTTGTTGTAAGCGGTGGTCAGATTGGTCCTATTGAGGTGGCAACACAGGGTATGAATAGACTTGATGCAAATGGTGGTCCTGTTCCACAAGGTTGGGTATGGGGCGGTGGCTGTGGTATTGTGGAAGACCCGGCTGATCACCCTGATACCCACTTCAAGGCATACGTTAATCATACCGATGTAACCATCAAGGACAATGCCTTCATTCTGGAGTCTATCATTGGCGGTGGTGAGTTCGGACGTGTGCTGGGCAACACGCTTGTGAAGATTAAGGGCGGTCAGATTGGTGTAGGAGAAGGAATGGTTGCCAATGGCAAACCAGTACGCTATACAGAGAATCAATGGACGGCAGCAGAAACGGCTGTCCGGTCAGGCGATGCTTCTGCTATTGCAGCAGCTGCTTTGACCCCATGTTCACATTTCCTATATGGTAAGGTGATAGACGGCAAAACGGTTTATAACACCTATGACCCGTACGCTGACTCGTATCAAGCAGCGAAGGGTAGTTACCTCTATCCTGGTGGCGTTACGGATGGTGCTTCTGACGGTAAGACGTGGATTGGTTGTGTATTCGCCGGCGGATCTGGTTATATGCCTGTCGTGAAAGCAAAAGATGCCAATGGTAAAGTCACCGACTACGACTGGATTAGTTCAGCAGGTTGGGTGGAAGGTAATACCGAAGTGCGTATTTCCGGTGGTCATATCCTAACCAACGTCTATGGCGGTAACGAAGTTACCAGCGTAGGTACAGAGGGAGTTGCGAATACAGGTAAATGTACAGTGAAGATGACTGGCGGAACCATCGGCGTGCCGCGTACCAGGGCACAAATTGAAGCTCTTCCTATGACAGGCTACCTCTTTGGTGGCGGTAAGGGTGACCCGCGTGCTCATTTCGACGACTATACCAACACGGGTAGTGTAGAAATAGAAGTTTCAGGCGGTACCATCTTCGGTTCTGTCTATGGTGGTAGTGAAGATGGTCACGTACTGGGTAATGTTGATATTAAAATCAAAAAGAATGCAGATAGTAGCAAACCTGACCCCTTCATTGGTACCTGTGGCACCTCGTACGATGGTGATGTCTTTGGCGGTGGCCGTGGCTTCAGTGGTGAGAACATGAATGCCGGTGCAGTGCGTGGTAATATCGGTGTCACCATTGAGGGCGGTAAGATGCTTGGCTCTGTCTATGGTGGTGGAGAGTTAGGATCAGTGGGTACATTTACCGTTTCCGATGACATGAGGACGTTTACATGGGGAACTTCCACCGAATGGAACAACACTGGTGTTTGTACTGTCAATATCAATGGCGGTACGATAGGTGCTGGTGTGGATATGAATGCTGATGGCTCGTATGCCAACGGCAATGTGTTTGGAGCCGGCAAGGGTAGGGGAAATACCTTCTGGTGTGAGAAAGGTATCGTGTATAAAGCGAATGTCAACGTCACTACGGGTACTGTGAATGGTAACGTCTATGGCGGTGGTGAGGTTGGTCGTGTAGAGACCGATGCCGTGGTGAAGATTGGTCCTGATACAGGAACAGGCTCACCCAATATCCTTGGAAACGTGTTCGGTGGTGGTGCGGGTGTTAAGACACATGGCTACTCAGCATTGGTTCGTGGTAATACGTATGTCACGGTCCAGAGTGAAGCTCAGGTAGGCCACAACGTCTATGGTGGTGGTCAGATTGCTGCGGTGGGTAAGTATTACCTTGTAGACGCTGCATATAAGGAGGCTCATCCCGAATCAAATCTGGAAATAGGAATGCCTTATTCTCTGGTAAGTGATGAATTAGGAATCTGTAACGTTACTGTCATAGGCAGTGCTGCGATTACAGGAAATGTATTCGGCGGCGGAAAAGGAAAGGAACCTGAGAATTATACCTTTGCAGATAACGCTCATAGGCCTAAACGTATGATGAGTTATAATACAGCGCTCTTTACTGAAGATAATCATGCTATCTGGGAATTTGCTGATGCAAGCGGAAAGTATGTTTGGGAATACTTCGACACCAAACCAAAATATCAAACCTTCTTGGAGACGCTGGGATTAACCACACAATCCAAAGTGACCATTGGCGGAACGAGAAATAATGATGACACCGTCACTTCGTCAGGTTCACCGACTATCAATGGCAATGTCTATGGCGGTAGTGAGAGTGGTTTTGTTCAGCATCACACATCTGTAACGATAGCTGGTGGTACGATTGGAACAGGAACCGCAGGCGGTAACGTCTTTGGCGGCGGATTGGGTGTTGCGACATTTGCAGAAGCCGGACGAGTAAGAGGCAACGCCAACGTCACCATTACCAATGGTACTGTTAAAGGCAATGTTTATGGCGGCGGTCAGCTGGGTGATGTAGGTACCATTGTCAAGAGAGCCGATTACAATTACAAATGGACTGATGCTAATCCATCTTCAATAAACCTAGAAACCCCAGAGACATATCCTTGGAACAGCACCGGCGTTTGTACTGTCACTATCAATGGCGGTACGATAGGTACTGGTGGTGACCCCAATGCTGATGGCACATACGCAAATGGTAATGTATTCGGTGGAGGTAAGGGTCTTGAGGACACATGGTGGTGTGAGAAAGCTATGGCGTATAAGACCAATGTCACCATTACTGACGGTACGATTAACGGTACCGTCTATGGCGGTGGTCAAGTAGGTCGCGTGGAAAATGATGCGACGGTAACGATAGGAACAGCAGATGCATCAGAAGGAACAAGCAAGCCCAATATTATAGGTAACGTGTTCGGCGCCGGAGCTGGTGTCAAGACGCATGGCTACTCGGCTCTCGTGCGTGGCAATTCTAATCTCACCGTTCAAGGCGTTGCTTTGGTTGGAGGTAGTGTCTATGGCGGAGGCGAGATTGCTTCGGTGGGCAAATTTACTGTCATTGATGGATTACCGAAACATCCGGATAGCGGTGGAGACTGTCGCGTCACTATCAAGGGCCATGCTAAGATCGGAGCAAGTGGCACAGGACACAACGTCTTTGGTGCCTGCAAGGGTGTCACGCCTGTATATAGTAACGATCCAGATGATCCAAACAGGTCCAAGAGTATGCAGCTCCTTACAAACGCACCGGAGAATGCTTCTTCTTTGTGGAGTCACTATAATAATGATGAAAACTCACCCTTTATTTGGAGATATTATCCAGATGAGGTTGCTTACCGTGACTTCTTGGAGACGCTGGCATTAACCAGTCATCCTATAGTAATCATCGCCGAAGATGCCACTGTCAATGGCTCTGTCTTTGGCGGCGGCGAGAGAGGTATTACCTTAGGTAGTGTGGAAGTCAACATCAATGGTGGCACGGTGACTCAAGATGTCTATGGCGGTGGTTCTTTGGCTAACTCAAACAAGGGAAACTGGGAAACTACCACTAACACTTGGGCAGAAGGTAAGACATCTTCCACCTATACTACCACCGTCAACCTCCTTGGCGGAACCATCGGTGGTGATGCCTACGGTGGCGGATTGGGACAACTCGGAACTAATCCTGTTGAAGCGAAAGTCTATGGTGATACTAAGGTGAATCTGAATGGATTGGAGGTCGGTGACTATGTGGCAAGTATTCATCAGTCATTAACAGAAGGAACTACAGCCAGATTGGTTCCGATAGTTGATGATAACAATCAACTCGAAGAATACCAGATTAATGATGCCGTCAAGGGGACTGTTGTTAACCGTATCTTCGGTTGTAACAACCTGAACGGTTCGCCACAGGGTAAAGTCAAGGTGCATGTCTTTAAGACACAGAAAGCAGGTCAGACACGAATCACTAATGATCCTGATGACGTCACTACAGCCAAGGTGAAAGTTGAGCCAGATGTAAATGGTGACTATAATCCTGCTTCCTTCGACATGCAGGCTGTGTATGGTGGTGGTAATATGGCAGCATATGTGCCAGTTGACTTAACAAATGGTACGACGCAGGTAATTATCGACGGTTGTGACCGCACCAGTATCGGGCAGGTCTATGGCGGTGGTAATGCGGCGTCAACACCAGCTACAGAGGTAACAATCAATGGTACCTTCCAGATTGCTGAAGTCTTCGGTGGTGGTAATGGTAAGGATAAGATAACCATCAACAACGTTGAGGAGGATAATCCTGGTGCCAATGTGGGATTCCGTGACTATCATTTGGTGGAAAATGAGGATTGGTGTGACACCAAAGAAGAGAGAAGTGATCCTGCCAACGATGCTTTTGCCTCATATATTTACGGTTCCGGTAAGGCGAATGTGAATATCTTTGGTGGAATGATTCACCGTGTATTTGGTGGCTCGAACACTAAGGGTAATGTGCGTCAGAGCGCCATTACCATGTTGGAGGAAGCAGCAGGCTGTGATTTCTGTGTGGACGAGGCATACGGTGGTGGTAAGAGTGCACCGATGGATGCTGAGGCTAAGTTGCTGATGTCGTGTATCCCAGGATTGAAAGAGGTTTATGGTGGTGCTCAGGCTGCCGATGTCAATGATAATGTTGCAATTACGATTACGAATGGAACCTTCAATCGCGTATTCGGTGGAAACAACTTGAGTGGTACCATCCGTGGTTCCATTACTGTGAACATCGAAGAAACGGGCTGTAGGCCTGTTATCATTGGTGAATTGTACGGTGGTGGTAACCAGGCTGGATACTCTACCTATGGATATAGAAAGACTACTGTAACTAATTCGGAAACAAATACCGAAGAAACTCAAGTGGAACTTATCAAACCTAGTGATGCCGATGCGCCAAACAATGCTTTGTATAAAGATCCTGTGGTAAATGTCAAGTCGTTTACCAGCATAGGTGCAGTTTATGGTGGTGGTTATGGTGAGAGAGCCGTAATGGTGGGCAATCCGACGGTAAATGTTAGTGTGGCTAAAGGTAAATATGCGGATGATGATAAATCAATCATTACTACAGCGAATAACACAACGCCAAATGGTATCGTGATTCCTACTCATGAAAAGACAAAGATTGGAGCTATCGACAAAGTCTTCGGTGGAGGTAATGCCGCCATGGTGATTGGTAACACCAATGTCAATATTGGTACTGAGGCTTATGTATATGAGGTGAAGAATATGAATGTGGGTACTCCTGTATCAGGCTACTATACCCGTAGCGGAAATGGAACGACAAGTAATCCTTATGTATATACAGAAGCTACAGGTAATGCTGAAGAAGGTGTAACCTACTACGAAAAGAACCCCGTTGTCGGTGCTGATATCCGTGGTGATGTTTATGGCGGTGGTAACAATGCCGAGGTGACAGGCAATACGAATGTGGTGGTAGGAAGAAAGAACTCTGATGAATGATGAGGAAATGGTGTGTGTATATGGTATTTCTGCTCTGCTGTGCTTTGGGTATCCAGGCACAGCAGACGGAATTTCCTTATCCCGACATTCCTAATGAATTGGAGGAACCCGAAGCAAGGATGATGTATCTGCTGGGACATTTCTGGCAGGATTATGCGTTTGCTGACAGTACGGCGATGAACCGTGAGGTGGGAGAGCAGGGAATGGTGGATTTCCTGAATTTCATGGAACATGCAGATTCGGTTTCGGCGATGCAGGGAGCAAAAGTGCTTGCTGATTCGTTGGGGGTACATCTTTCTGCTGTGCCTTTCTTCGAAGGGCTGATGGCCCGTTATTTAGATGATTCCGAATCTCCTTTGTATAGTGATGTGGTGTATGCTCAGTTATTGCGTGCATTACCAGAGACGCCTCAGCGTGTTTGGTTATTGGAACAGTTGGCGAAGAATCGGGTAGGGGACCATGCGGCTGATGTCCCTGTAAGGACTGCTGATGGGAAGGAGATGCGTCTGTGGAAAATCAAGTCGGAACAGACGTTGCTTATCTTCTTTGATCCTGATTGCCGACGTTGCCAACGGTTGGATGCTCAGTTGAAGCAGGAACCACTTATTGTACAGAATCCTCGCCTGAAGGTGGTTCGCAAAGATATAAATGACCTGCATGGGGAGTATTATGTGCCCCATACGCCTGCGCTGTATCTCCTCGACAAAGAAAAGCGTGTGGTGTTGAAGGAGCCCAATTTGGAGAGTTTATTAGGCGTGCTGAAAACCCTCTTATAAGCAAGTGCGACGAAGTTTTTTCTACGCCCCGTTCTAAAACTTTTTACGACGCGTTCAAAAAATATTTCCAACGCGTCGTAGGAAATAGTGCTTTTCCTTTGGATTTTCACTTGATTTGTACCGTTGAGCTACGCTCGAAGTTACTCACGTTCGGTTATCGCTTGCGCTTTCGTAGAAAGAATAACTCAAATTAATTTGGTTTTTCTCTCACTTATTCGTAACTTTGCAGCCGAAATTAAAATGTGGACAGATTTGGGCTGCTTGCAACCACAGTAAAAAATGCTAAAACGACAAAGGAAAGCCTCACTGTTGAGGTGTGAGTTTGTCTGTGCATCTTCCCCAATTCTTTCCCCATACATTATTAATTATTAAACATTTAATTTTTAATTGACTATGGGTTATTTATTTACATCTGAATCAGTATCGGAGGGACATCCCGACAAAGTGGCTGACCAAATCAGCGACGCTGTGCTGGACAATCTGTTGGCTTACGACTCGGAGTCGAAAGTGGCTTGCGAGACGTTGGTCACGACGGGTCAAGTCGTGGTGGCTGGCGAAGTGAAGAGCAATGCTTATGTGGACCTTCAGGAGATTGCGCGTGAGACCATCAATAGGATTGGTTACACCAAGTCTTCTTATAAATTTGACGGCGAAAGCTGCGGCGTGTTGAATGCTATCCACGAGCAGAGTGGTGACATTAACCGCGGTGTGGAACGTGAAAAGCCGGAAGAACAGGGTGCTGGTGACCAAGGCATGATGTTTGGTTATGCGACGAACGAGACAGAGAACTGCATACCGCTGTCACTTGACCTCTCGCATCGCATTCTGAGGGTGTTGGCTGACATCCGCCGGGAAGGAAAGGTGATGACCTACATCCGTCCGAATGGTAAGGAAGTGACGTATTTGCGTCCTGATGCTAAGAGTCAGGTGACAATTGAGTATAGTGATAATGGGCAAGCACAACGTGTACATACCATCGTGGTGAGCACTCAGCATGATGAGTTTATTGTACCGACGGTGGAGAATGGACTTACAGAGAAGGAAGCGGATGAGAAGATGCTGGAACGAATCAGGGAAGATGTCATCCACATTTTGATTCCGAGGGTGATTGCTGAGATAGGAGATGAGAAGGTGAGTGCGCTCTTCAAGGGGGACATCAAGTATCATGTCAACCCGACGGGTAAGTTCGTGATTGGTGGTCCTCATGGTGACACGGGTCTGACGGGTAGAAAGATCATCGTGGACACCTACGGAGGACGTGGTGCGCATGGTGGTGGTGCTTTCTCGGGCAAAGACCCCAGCAAGGTGGATCGCTCAGCTGCTTATGCCGCACGCCATATCGCCAAGAATCTGGTGGTGGCTGGTGTGGCAGACGAGATACTAGTGCAGTTGAGTTATGCTATTGGTGTGGCACAGCCTGTGAGCATCTATGTGAACACCTACGGAACAGCGAAGGTGGCACTGTCAGATGGCGAGATAGCCACCAAGATAGGTGAATTGTTTGACCTTCGTCCTAAGGCTATTGAGGAGCGTTTCGACCTCCGCAAACCCATCTATCTGGAAACAGCATCTTATGGTCATTTTGGTAGGAAAACGGAAAGGGTGGTGAAGAAGTTCACCAATCACTATCAAGGCGATAAAGAGATAGAGGTGACGCTGTTCCCGTGGGAAGAAACGGAGAAGTACCAGGAAAAGATTAAGAAAGCGTTTTGGGAAAGTTGACTTATCGTATCTTTAGCACGCTTGGCTTGCCAAGAATTGACAGATGACAGTTGATAGCTGAGAGTATGAACGACAGCATTTGGGTAGGGTTAGATTCCAATGTCATTCGACAGACGGAGTTATACAAGCAGGGGGTCCTTCTGCCTGACCGTACCATGGTTGTGGGTGAACGGGACTTTGCCGTGAGGAATGATGACTACATTGTGGCGGGAATGGCTGTGATGTTCTTCATTCTGGCTGCGATTCTGTATAGGAGTCGGAATGTCCTTTGGCATCGATTGAAGGATTTCTTCACCACCAAACGTACTTATACGGATGATGACGTGGAGGGTAATTCAGACGAGGCGATTCATGTGTTTCTGCTCATTAGCATCAGTGCGATTAGCCTTTCCTGTATGCTCCTTGATGATCGGATAGCTTTGAGTAGTTTCATTTCAGTGACGGGTGTTCCTTATTGGTTGTTTGGTGCAGGCTTTGTCGTGTGCATGGCTTTCATTTACCTCAAAGCATGGTTGTATTTGTTGGTGAATTGGGTATTTTTCGACAGAGATTCCAGCCAAAGATGGATTGTCGGATACCTGCTGTTGACTGCCCTGACAGCCTTCCTTTTTTACCCTCTTGTACTGCTGGATGTCTTCGCTCCTTTCGGTCACGAAATTGTCATCAGAGGTGCCATTTTGGTAGTAGTTTTATACGAGTTGCTGCTGTTTTACAAGCTGATTACTAACTTTCGGGTTAAAAAATATGGCTATATGCTCATTTTTTTGTACTTTTGCAGCGTCGAATTGTTACCGACACTTGTTTTTGGGCATTTGGCGGTATGGTTAAGTGATAGTTTAGTAAATAATATTTTATATTGATGGGAACAAAGATCTTAGTATCTCAACCAAAGCCTCAGACGGAGAAGTCTCCATATTTTGAGGTTGCACACAAATACAACGTCGAATTGGTTTTCAGGCCTTTCATCAAGATAGAGCCGATGTCCGCAAAGGATTTTCGTCAGCAGAAAGTGTCTATCCCGGGACATACGGCCATTGTCTTCACTTCACGTCATGCAATCGACCATTTCTTTGCTCTCTGTAAGGAATTGCGTGTGAATATCCCTGACGACATGAAGTATTTCTGTGTTTCGGAACAGGTGTCGCTTTACATCCAAAAGTATGTGCAGTATCGTAAGCGCAAGAACTTCTTCCCAGAGACAGGTATTTTGGCAGATTTGATGCCGATTATCGCTAAGCATCACAACGAGACCTACTTCGTTCCTCAGTCCTCAGCTCATACTGACGACATGCGTCGTATGCTCGACGAGACAGGTGTGGAGCATGATGAGGCTGTGATGTACTATACTGTTGCCAACGATTTCACGCCCGATGAGGCTTTCGACTATAATATGCTGGTGTTCTTCTCGCCAGAAGGTATCCATTCACTCATCAAGAACTTCCCTGACTTCAAGCAGAAGGACATCAAGGTGGCTTGCTTGGGTACGAAGACCATCAAAGCAGCAGAAGATGCGGGTTTGCATGTGGATTACCAGCCTACACCGGAACTCCGTTCAGTGCCTGCCATCATCGAGGCTTATGCCAAGACGCTGAAATAAGGCGTTATGTATAATGGACTATGGATTGACAAAAAGTGAGCGGCTTACCAGCCAGCTTGTCATAGAAAAATTATTCGCAGGAGGAAATGCTTCAATGGCGGCATTTCCCCTGCGAATTGTTTTTATGCAGATGAAGAAGCAGGGTGGGGAAGATGTGAAAGATGAGCCGTTGGTGTCCATTCTGGTATCAGTACCTAAGAAACGTTTCCGTCATGCTGTTGACCGCAATCGTATGAAGCGGTTGGTGCGTGAAGCTTATCGGCTCAACAAGCACATTCTTTGGGATGCCCTTGAAGGGAAAGATTATCGCTTGGCTCTTGCCTTTGTGTGCATTACTGATACATTACCTTCCTTCTATGCCGTCAACAAAAGTATGAAGAAAGCACTCACCCGCATTGCCGAACGAATGAACGCTAACCCTTAACCTCTCAACTGTCAACTGTCAACTGTCAACTCTCAACTCTCACCTCCCCATGCTCTCCTCTTTCTTTTCCTTTCTTCTCCTGCTCCCCATCTATTTCTATCGGGCATGTATCTCGCCGTTGTTTCCTCCAACGTGTCGATTCACCCCCACTTGCTCCAGCTATGCCATTGAGGCCATTAAGAAGCACGGCCCTCTCAAAGGTTTTTATTTAGCATGTCGTCGCATCTTGCGTTGTCATCCGTGGGGAGGTAGTGGCTATGATCCAGTCCCCGACAAATTCCATTGGTAACCAACTATCAATTGTCAATTATCAATTGTCAATTATCAATTGTCAACTGTCAACTCTCAACAGTCTATGTTCAATTTCCACACATATTCCGTCGATGAAGTCCCCTGTCTGCTGAATGTGGATACGGCAGATATCTTGCCTTCCTATCCTGAGCACGTGAAACTTTCGATAGGTTTACATCCTTGGAAAGTGGATGAAGGTTGGCAAGAGCGTATTGCTGTGATGCGTCAGGAGGCCAGCCGAGAGGATGTGTGGGCGATTGGTGAGTGTGGCTTGGACAAAGTGCATCGTGAGACCTTGCCCTTACAGATGGACGCATTTCGTGCCCAGATTACTCTCGCAGAAGAAGTACAGAAACCAATGGTTATCCATTGTGTGAGGGCATTCGATGAATTGCTGATGTTGCGTCGTGAACTCGAAACTACTTGTAGGAAAGAGGGTAGGGAACCGCAGCCTTGGATCATTCATGGGTTTCGTGGCAAGCCCGAACAGGCAAAACAAATGATGACCAAAGGGATTTTACTCTCCTTTGGCCATCAATATAATATTGAAACCTTACGTTTCGTTTTTACTTCTTCCCGCCCTTTTTATCTCGAAACGGACGACCTTCACCTTTCGGTCCGTCATATTTACGAGCAGGTCGCTCACCATCTCGACGTGGACGTCTCTCGTCTCTCTCCCCTCTGCGACCCTCGAATGAGTCTTTTCTGTCACCACGCGTAGGACGTACACTGCGGTCGCCCCATTTACCGAGGTGGCGGTTGATGATTTCAGCCTCTTCTTCATCCTCCGCTTCAAAGAGCTTCCAACGGCTGTCTTTGCCCCATTTTCTGTTCACTTCTTCCTCGAAAGGTTTGTCCTTCGAAGGTCTTTCTCTAAACGGCTTAGACTTAAAATAGTGCTCCTCGTCATTCGTTGGCATATTTCTTCCGCCTCGTGTACCAGTTCCCCATTCGCCATCTTCATTCTTCTTGTGAGGTTTGAACTTGAGGTTGTGACGGCGGTCTTCTGCAGTCTTAATGTCCAGTCCTTCTTCACGACGTTCTTTCAGCTTGCCGTCAAAAATTTGATACTTGCGGAACTCACATTCCAAAGAACCGTTGAACAGAGCGTATTTGGTGGATGGACGGAAGCCAATTCTGTCGAAAAGCTCCTCATGATGCGAGATGATCCATGCGTCATTTCCCACAAAGTTGCGTTTCAAGTTTTTACCGATAGTTTCGTACAAGTCAAAAATGTCATCCGTCGTGATACGGTCGCCATAAGGAGGATTCGTGATGATGATGGCCTTGTCAAGTGGTTGTTCAAACTCATAAAAGTCACGCTGCTCCACACTTACGATATCCTTCACACCAGCATTCAGCACGTTGTCAGTGGCAATCTGCACAACTTGACGATTGATGTCGTAGCCGTAGATTTTATGGTCGAACTCACGCTCCTGGCTGTCATCGTTGTAGATGCGATCAAAGAGATCTGCATCGAAGTCTTTCCACTTTTCGAAAGCATACTCCTTGCGGAACACGCCTGGATAAACGTTTTGTGCGATGAGTGCTGCCTCAATAAGGATGGTGCCTGAGCCACAGAAGGGGTCAATCAGGTCGCATTCTCCATCCCATCCTGTCAGCATGATGAGACCTGCAGCCAACACCTCGTTCAAAGGGGCTTGCACCGTTGCTGTCTTATAACCACGCTGGTGCAGACTTTCACCTGAAGAGTCGAGGGAGATGGTCACTTCATCTTCAGCGATGTGTACATTCACACGGAGGTCGGGGTTGCTGATCACCACGTTCGGGCGGTCACCTCCTGACTTCTCGCGCCAATAGTCGGCAATGGCATCCTTCACGCGGTATGCCACAAATTTCGAGTGTCGGAAATTCTCGCTGAAGATGACAGAATCCACCAGGAACGTGCTCTTCACGTCCATGTATTTCTCCCAATCTATCTTCTTGGTTTCTTCGTACACCTCATCGGCATCTATCGCCTTGAACTCCTTAATGGGTTTCAGCACTTTTACGGCTGTACGTGTACAGAAATTGGCCTTGTAGAGCATTTCTTTGTCTCCTGTGAAAGCCACCATTCTCCTACCAATCTCGACGTTGTTGGCACCCAGATTGATCAGTTCTTTTGCAAGGACTTCCTCCAATCCTTGGAAGGTCTTTGCGATTATCTTAAATTCAGTCATAATTTATCTTTTCTGTGTGATACTGGCTCCTGCGGGAACATCTTGTGTTATCCAGATGTTACCACCAATCACAGCACCTTTACCAATGGTAATTCTGCCTAAGATAGAAGCGTTGGAATAGACAATGACATCGTCCTCCAAGATCGGATGACGAGGAATTCCCTTGATGGGGTTGCCGTCAGCATCCAATGGGAAACTCTTTGCACCTAAGGTCACGCCCTGATACAGTTTTACGTTTTTGCCGATGATGCTTGTCTCACCGATCACTACACCTGTTCCGTGGTCGATAGTGAAGTATTCGCCAATCGTTGCACCTGGATGGATGTCAATACCTGTCTCCGAATGCGCTATCTCCGTTAGCATACGTGGAATGAGTGGCACTTCCAAGTTCCATAGTTCGTGAGCGATGCGATAGACCGTCAGTTCCTTAATAACAGGATAGCAGCTGATGATTTCCCCATAGTTCTTGGCAGCGGGGTCACCATTGAAGGCTGCAATCACGTCCGTTGCCAGCACTCGCCTCAGTTCTGGCAGCCGGTTGATGAACTTCTCTGCACGCTCTTCGGCCATACGGCGCATTTCTACATTGATGGTGTTGGGGCTATATGCCGCAAAAACAGCTGTTCTCTCTTCAAAGTTGGAGAAAGTTAAGCCTGCTTGAATCTGCGTCACCAGCAAAGAGTATAATTGTTCCGTATCGACGCCAAGATGATATTTCAACGTATTCTTGTCGATGCACGAACGACCATAATAGCCGGGGAAGATGATTCCTCGGGCAAGGTCGATAATTTGTCTCAACACTTCGCCAGAAGGCAGCGGTGTTCCGTCATTGTGTTCGTGGTAGATATCCTTGTACGATTCTGGTCGTGCCAGTTCTTCGACGGTACGTGTCAAGCTATTTGCAAGAGTCCTCGCGCTCATTTTTCGTTATTGGATAATAAAATTCGTTGCAAAGGTAGGAATAATTTACGATTTTACTATTTACAATTTACTATTTATTTCATCAAATCGTAAATTATCACTACCTTTGTACTTAAATTGTAAATGGTTCATGCTTAAATAGTAAAAAATAAGATGAGATTACTCTTACTTGGTAGCGGCGGCAGAGAGCACGCCTTGGCTTGGAAGATAGCCCAAAGTCCTAAGATTGAGTA
>Ga0265300_10002366_pt1 | contig 16407 bp, 9 predicted proteins | sample AusTroGonzalo_MG_FD_193482 | JGI IMG/M metagenome (GOLD analysis project Ga0265300, IMG submission 193482) | Bovine rumen microbial communities from tropical cattle in Woodstock, Queensland, Australia - Gonzalo_03 | ecosystem: Host-associated > Mammals > Digestive system > Stomach > Rumen ...
TACGGTCGAAGCAGTTCTCAAGCTGTTCGCAGAGAGAAAAGGGGTTGTATTGAAGATTGGAGCGCAGGAAATCATCGTATTCGCAGAATTCCTTGTTCTGGCAACGGAAACAAATGTCATGTTCGGGATTCATCGGGTCAAACTCATGCACCAGCACGCGCTTCTTCTTCGTACGCCCGTGGTTGTTCTTGGTCTTCACTTCCAGGAAGTTCAGGCCAGAGTTCACATAGCTGCGGATGCGGAGTTTCTGGCGGTTGGTATGACCGGATTCGTGGGCGGTGTACATTGCACAGTCGTAGGTATCAAAATAGAGCGTATAATAAGGTGCGATGCGCTCGCCGTCGATCTCCTGGACGAAGTAGTCGTCCTTGGCCATTGTAAGCAGTTGCTCAAGCTTTGGCAGCGTGGTGACAAACTTGGTGTCTGTACGGTTCATCAACCGTATGGCACTCATCTGTTCGAGGGTAATGGGTTCGAAATTGTTCAGTAATTCTTTCATAATCTTCGCATTGTTTTTGTTTTTGATACTGCAAAGATATGAAGAAAAAAGGAGGCTCGCAATTATATTCAGCGAACCTCCCGTTTCTTTCAACAAAACCCAAGGCTTATAAAAAACCTTAATTAATTCCAGCCGCCAGGGCCTCCGCCACCCCAAGGGAATCCTCCGCCGCCGGGGAATCCGCCGCCACCGGTGTATGAAGAGAGGCTGACGCTGGAACCACCGCTGATGGTGGCATTGGTGTAAGCAACACCGTCGAAGATGCTCGTACCGCCACTGACGGTGACACCACTCTTGAGTGTAGGCTGTGAGGCACCGGAGACGACGAGGGTATTACCGCCGCTCGAAGGCGTCTTAAAGGCAAAGGTCTCGCTGCCGACGGTGATGGCATACCAGGTATTCTTATTCCAGCTCGATGCAGAATAGCACGACTGCGTGAGACTGGAGCCGTTTTCTAATCCGCCGATGGCGATGATGGTGCCGCCGGTGACGTAGAGTTTCTTCTGCTCCTCGCTGTTGGCGTCGATGGCCACCTCAGGCGTTGTGGTACCGATGGCATAGACCAGTCCACCCTTGATATAACAGTTGCCATTGGCATCGATACCGTCATTGCCTGATGAGCGGGCATAGACATAGCCACCGCTGATGGTCAGGTCGCCAGCACCGCTGGTTCCCTTGGTAGCATCACTATACGACGAGTTGATGGCATCGTCAACTGCATTCACGGTCACCTGTCCGCCTGTGATGTTGATATTGGTCTTACTCTCAATGCCCTCGCCGCCAGCACCTGTGGTAGTAACGCTGATGATGGCATTGTCGCTGATGAGGATGGCCCCGTCGATCTTGATGCCCTTAGGCGATGACTTATAGTCGCTGTCGTAGCGGTCGAGCTGCTGTGATGAAGATACGGTAGAGAGCGTGCCGTTGGAAGATGCGACAACGGCATTGCCGGAAGTCTTGATGATGAGTGTGCCGCCCGTCGCCGTGAAGTTGCCGTCGCCGTTGATGCCCTTGCCACCCGCACCGGTGCTGGTCAGGTTTATCGTACCGCCACTGATGGTGATGTTACCGTCGGCACCGAGGCAGGCCGATGCCTTGGTCTTGAGTTTTGTGCTGTCCCAAAGGCCACCACCTGTGGTCTTCACGGTGATGTCGCCATCGCTGATACGGAGGTCGCCCTCGGCCTTGATGCCTTTAGCAGCAGCGGCTGTGACAATAACATTCAGTGTACCGCCTTCGATATAGATATTACCGCTGTCCTCGTCCTCATGGTCGGCAGTCTCACCTGTAGAAGTGTCGCCACCCAGGTCGCACTGGATTCCGTCGTCGGCTGTGCCGCTGATGCTGACGGTGCCACTCTTCATCTGGAAGTATTCCTCGCAGTTGATGCCGTCGCCAGCGGCTGAAGTAATGTTCAACGTAAGGATCTTCACGGTGATATAGTCGCCGCTCTTGATGGCGTGCTTGGTGTTACCCACGACGTTGAGTGTGCCGTTGCCCTGCAGCTGGATCTGTCCCTTGCTATAGAGGCAGGCCTTCTGTGAGCCGTTGGCACCGTCGGTGAGGGTATTCTCGGTGTTCTTCTTCGCACTTATCTGGATGCGCTTGCCATTGGTGATATTGATGGCAGCACCTGAAGGATTCGTCAGGGTCAAGCCAGCTAACGAAACGGTACATTTGTAGGAGCCGGAAAGCGCAAATTCGCCGTCGGCGGTGGAGCCAGAGAGCGTATAGGTGATCTCATCGTCGTCGACGGCAGCCGTGTTCGACTGTGCGATGGTGACATGGGCGCCATTGATGGTGGGCGCCACATACTGTGCCACATTACCCGCCACTGTGACCATGGCCGAAGTGCCGTCGTAGCTGACAGCCACCTGATTGGCCTTGACCTCAGCATTGTCGACGGTCATCGCGTCGATGTCGGCAAGGGTGAAGGTCTTGCCCATAATGTTCAGCGTGGTACCGTCGTTATAAGTCATGTCGCCTGTCTCTGAGGCAGGGAACTGATAGGTGACATTGCCTACCTTGACATTCAGTGTCTGGCCCGAGGCTGCTATCGTCAGCACAAGGGCAATCATATATAATAATGTACGTTTCATCTGATAATCATTTTATAGGTTCTACTGTTCGTCTTCACGATATACACACCATGAGGTAATTCACGATTTAACAATTTACTATTTTCGATTTTATGGCCCTTCAGATCGTAGATCTCAGCAGAATCATCCATTGTCAATTGTCCACTGTCAATTGTTTCAATGCCTGTGGCCGTCTCGTCGGTTGTCGAGAAATACATCTTTGCGAGGTTTGAGAGGGTAAACTGCTGAGAGCCAGCAGTCAGAGTGGTACCGCTGATGTTCAGCGTCAACGACTCGACGGCAACCGAAGCTTTCTGTCCGTCAGTCGTCTCAAAAGTCAGGTAGGTATAGTCGATGGCCTGTGCCGCCAATGCTCCTACCAAAGCCATCATCATTAATACGATTTTCTTCATATTCCCGTAGTTGTTTGATATTTGATGCTGCAAAGATAATAAAAATCTGGTTATCTGCCTAATCTATTCAACAAATACCCCGATTTGTTCAGTGAATTATGAAACGTTAAAAAAGGCTTTTCGGCTGGTTGTTTCATAGAAAAAACGTATCTTTGCACTCAAAAATCAGATTTAGCGGAAAATGTATAAGATCATCATTGCTATCGTTGCGTGCTGCTGCATGACTTCCTGCATCAAGGACGAAGCCCAGAACAACGAGTGCGATATCGAGAGTGCCTGGATAGAAGGAGAGGAATATGCAAAGAACTTCTTCCAGACGACAGAGATGCGCAAAGAGAACATCAGTTCGACGGAGACGAACATCACTTTCTGGGTGCGGCCACTGCACCAGGTGCCACTGCCGACACAGATACCTGTGAACTTCAAGATCACCCCAGGAGCCACAATCCAACCCGCCAACGGATCGCCGCAGGACTTCACTAAGGGCGCCGTCAGTTATACCGTCACCTCTGAGGACGGGCAATGGAAGCGCATGTATAATGTGAGCTTTCAGGAGGCTCCGCTACCGGTAGAGAAGTTCAGTTTCGAAAATGTAGATACACAGGCGGTGGGCGCCAGAAACCATTTTCACGTGTTCTACGAACTGGAACCTGCCGCAGAGGGCGGATTGGAAACGGCCATACGGAAATACTGCTGGGCGTCGGGCAATGCCGGAGCTGCCATCCTCAGAACAGATTCGGAGCCTGAGGATCTTCCCACCTATCAGATAGCCGACGGAAAAGAGGGAAAAGGCGTTTGTCTGAACACCCAGTCGACAGGTCTCTTAGGAGTGTTGTATAATAAACCCATCGCCGCCGGAAACTTGTTTTTGGGGGATTTCATGGTTGAATATGTGACAAGCAATACTTTGAAGGCCACCAGATTCGGCGTACCTAATTCAAAACAGCCTGTACGCATTAACGGCTACTATAAGTACAGGCCGGGAGAAACGTTTACTGATAAGTACTTGAATGTGATTGCCGACCGCAAGGACGAAGCCTGCATCTATGCCGTGTTTTATCGCAACGTGGATGAGAATGGAGACAAATACATGCTTGACGGGCATGCGGTGGTAGATCTCGACAAACTGATGGACAACCCTCAGGTGTATAAGGTGGCACGTGTGGCATCGCTGCCACCTACCGACACATGGACACGCTGGGAGATGTATTTCGAAGGCAAGGGAGCGCCCAATGACCTTGTCGAGGCTCAGGGGTTCAATCTGGCACTGGTGTTCTCGTCGAGTAAGGACGGCGCACTGTTCGAAGGTGCCATCGGCAGCACGCTCTATATAGATGAGGTTGAAGTGTCGTATGAGAATTAAAAAATGAAAAATTGAAGAATTGAAGAAGAGGATTATTATAATTGCGATAGGAATCATGATGCTGGCTTTCGGAAGGGTCGGCACCACGAAGGCAGGCGTACTTGACAGTCTGCAACTCAGAGCCCGTGCGGGCTACAATATCGGCGGAACAGCACCCGTCCCACTGCCTGAGACCATCCGTAGCATCGACAGCTACAGTCTGACACCATCCTTCATGGTGGGATTCGACGCTATGCTGCCGCTCTCACAGAAGTGGGGAATTATGACAGGCCTGCGTTTTGAGAACAAAGGCATGGAGGCTGATATCACTACCAAGTCGTACTATATGGAAGTGGTAAAGGGCGATCAGCATTTGTCAGGACTCTTCACCGGTAATGTCGGACAAAATGTCAAGCAATGGATGCTCACCGTGCCTGTTCAGGCTACGTTACAGCTGAGTCGAAAGGTAATGGTCAAAGGCGGAGCTTACGTGTCTTTCCTTTTAAGCAAGGATTTCTACGGTATTGCCTCAGACGGTTACCTCCGAAAGGACTCCCCCACAGGTGCCAAGATCCTGATGGGCAACAAGGTGGGAGAATGGGGCACATACGACTTCGGCGACGATATGCGCGGCATGCAGCTGGGCATTAGCATCGGTGCCGACTGGCAGGTATATAAAGGCTTAGGCGTGTCGGCCGACCTGAACTGGGGTCTGACGGGCGTCTTCCCCGGTGACTTCAAGACCGTAGATCCTGCGCTCTATCCCGTCTATGGCACCATTGGTGTATTCTACAGACTTAAGTGATTTGTAAACATAAATAGAAACAGAACCAATATGAAGAGACTATTCTTAACTACAGTACTGACATTGGCGTCGACAGCCCTCATGGCCCAGACGCTACCCTTTCAGAATCCCCAGCTCTCAGCAGCCCAGCGCGCCGATGACCTGCTCACCCGCCTGACGCTCGAAGAGAAAGTATCACTGATGATGGACACCTCGCCCGCCATCCCGCGACTTGGTATTCCTCAGTTCCAGTGGTGGAACGAAGCCCTGCACGGTGTGGGGCGCAACAGTTATGCCACCGTATTCCCCATTACGATGGCCATGGCCGCCTCGTGGGATGATGAACTGCTTCACCATGTGTTTACGGCTGTCAGCGACGAGGCCCGGGTGAAGGCCCAGCAGGCCAAGCGTTCGGGCAATATCAAGCGTTATCAGAGTCTCTCTTTCTGGACACCCAACATCAATATCTTCCGTGATCCCCGCTGGGGACGTGGTCAGGAGACCTACGGCGAAGATCCTTTCCTCACCTCAAAGATGGGACTGGCGGTGGTAAGAGGGCTGCAGGGCTATACTTACGACGGAAAGCGGCTGGGGGAACAATACCGCAAGCTTCTGGCCTGCGCCAAGCACTTCGCCGTACACAGCGGCCCGGAGTGGAACCGCCATACATTTAATGTGGAGAATCTGCCGGAGCGCGACCTCTGGGAAACCTATCTCCCCGCTTTCAAGGCGCTCGTTCAGGAGGGAAAGGTGGCTGAGATCATGTGCGCCTACCAGCGCATTGACGGTCAGCCCTGCTGCTCGCAGACGCGTTACGAACAGCAGATCCTGCGCGACGAGTGGGGATTCGACGGTATCATCACCAGCGACTGCGGTGCCATACGCGACTTCCTGCCCCGTTGGCATAATACTGCTAAGGATGGTGCCGAGGCCAGTGCACAGGCGGTAATTGCCGGTACTGATGTGGAGTGTGGCTCTGAATACAGGAACCTGCCCGCTGCCGTCAAGCGCGGGGATATCAAGGAGGCCGACCTCGATCGTAGTCTGCGTCGCCTGCTCATCGCCCGCTTCGAGCTTGGCGACTTCGACAGCGATGATCTGAACCCCTGGACCAAGATTCCAGAGCGTGTCGTTGCCTCGAAAGAACATAAGGCTTTGGCCCTTGATATGGCCCGCAAGAGTATCGTGCTCCTGAAGAACAACGGAATACTTCCACTTTCGAATGCAGCAGCCAGCGCTCAACTCGTCGTCATGGGACCCAATGCCACAGACTCCGTGATGATGTGGGGTAACTACAGCGGCTTCCCCACCCAGACTGTCACTGCACTTCAGGGCATCACCCAAAAGGCGAAGGTCCTCGATCCCAATGCCCAAGTACGCTACATCCAGGGCTGCGGTCTGACCCGCAATGAGGCCTTCGAGAGCCGTATGCAGGAGCTGCGCGATCCGCTAGGCAACAAGGGCTTGCAGGCCACGTATTGGAACAACACCCAGATGGAAGGAACACCGGCTACCGTCACACGCATGGAGGGTCCCGTACGTCTGAGCAATGGCGGTAATACGGTATTTGCCCCAGGTGTCAACCTCGAACATTTCTCCGCCCGCTACGATGCCACCTTCATCCCTACACGCGACGAGACGGTCAGTTTTGAGATCAGCGGCGACGACAGATTCCGCCTTCTGATCAATGCCGACACCGTCATCAACCAATGGAACGCACGTCAGCGCATCCATGGCGGAAAGAAAGAGCTCAGCGTCAAAGCCGGCGAGCACTACCGCATACAGATCGATTATATGAAAGAGGAGGGCTATGCTGCCCTCAACTTCGATATCCGCTGCAAAATCAATCCCACTCCCGAGCAGCTTCTGGCACAGATCGGCGAGACAGAAACAATAGTCTTCGTGGGCGGTATCTCGCCTAGTCTGGAGGGTGAGGAGATGCGTGTGAGCGAACCCGGTTTCAGAGGTGGCGACCGCGAGAGCATTGAACTGCCTCAGGCACAGCGCGACATCCTTGCCATGCTCCACAAGGCAGGAAAGCGGGTGATCTTCGTGAACTGCTCTGGCTCTGCCATCGGACTGGTGCCGGAGATGGAGTCGTGCGATGCCATCCTGCAATGGTGGTATGACGGCGAGCAGGGCGGTACGGCCCTCGCCGAGGTGCTCTTTGGCGACAGGAATCCCAGCGGAAAGTTGCCCGTGACCTTCTATAAGAGTGCAAATGACCTGCCCGACTTCCTCGACTATACGATGAAGAACCGTACCTACCGTTATTTCCAAGGTGAACCGCTCTTCCCCTTCGGCTACGGTCTGAGTTACACCAGTTTCGACATCAGCAATCCTACCTATAGTAATAATAAGGTTCGCGTGAATGTGAAGAATACCGGCAAACGCGAAGGTATCGAGACGGTTCAGGTCTATCTCCGCCGCGAAGCTGATACTAACGGGCCGCTGAAGTCGTTGCGTGCCTACCAACAGGTTTCACTCATCCCCGGTGAGACCAAGACACTGAGTATACCCCTCCCCCGTGAGCAATTCGAGGGCTGGGATGAGAAGACCAACAGCATGCGGGTTGTGCCAGGCAAATACGAAATCTTTGTCGGCACCTCCAGCGCCGACAAGGACCTGCAAAAGATAACAGTAACTATTAAATAAGAAAATCCCCCGCGATCTGCGGGGGATTCTTTTATTTGGCCTTCTTGGCAGCAGGCTTTTTCTCAGCCTTTGGTTTGGCAGCCTCCAGCTTTTCGAGTTTCGCTTTCAGACGGGTAATCTCCTTATCCTTCATCTCGATTTCGTCACCTTGGTTCTTAATGGTGGTGAGCAGACCCTCGAGCTCATCGTTGTCGATGTCGAGCGGATAGAGGGCATTCACTCTGTTGATGAAGTCGCCAAGGATATTCATATAGTTGGTGAAGGCATCAAACGGTCCACTGTAGATGCCACGGTCGAGACCTACGTTAGAGGGCTTGGTGGTCATGAAGCGGAAGTTGTTGGAAGCCTGCAGATAGTCCCAGTCTTGATTGATACGGGGGTCGTTGGCGATGCGCAGACGGTCGGCCACACTATAGAGCTTGTTGAAGGCTTCGTGCTGCATGGCATTACCGAGCCAGCAGCTGACATCGCGCTCCTCATCCACCCACGAAAGGGTGTCGGGAACATCGAGGTTACCCACACTCTTACAGGCCTTGCAGATCTCCGTCGGCGTAGAGAAGGTGATGCCTTTCTCTTTTGCACAGGCTGGCAGGGCGTGGATGAAGTCGAGGATGTTAGAGCTCAACGGCTGGGCGATACCCAGGGCAGAGAGTTCCATGAAGATATTGATGATCTGCTCTTCCTCGGGCAGGCGGGCGATGCGGTCGATATAGGCATCGGCAAAGAGAGGATAGCCGTCCCATTCAGAGTTGTTGAAGCGCAGGGAGATATCATCCGACAGCTCGACATCGCGGAGCAACAGCTTCAGGTTCGGGGCGATGTTACAGTTGTAGACATAGTGTGGCGACTTCCAACCGAGCACGTGCTTGGCACCTTCGGTCAGCATACCCTTGAAGCCCATAGCAGCTATCTGTGCACCGATATCGTCGCTATAGATCAGCGAAGAGTTACGAGCCACAGTGGGTTTCTTACCGAAGAGCTCCTCTATCTTGGCAGCCTGCTTCTTCACGTCGAGGGCGAAGGTCTCCTCGTTGGCCAGTGATGACAGACCGTGACTGTAGGGCTCTGCCAGGAACTCCACGCAACCGGTCTCGTTCATGGCCTGCAGCTTGGCAATCACCTGCGGGGCATGGTACTCCAACTGCTCGATACCTGTGCCGGAGAGCGAGAAAGCCACCTTGAAATACTTGCCGTTCTCGTTGATCATGTCGTGCAGGGTGTTGAGTGCTGGCATGTACGAACGCTCGGCGATGTCGGTGATGCTACGCTCATTCTCGTAGTCATCATAGTAATAATGATCGGTACCGATATCGAAGAAACGGTAACGCTTCAGATGAATAATCTGATGTATCTCGAAATATAAACAAATTGTTTTCATAATTATCAATTTTCAATTATCAATTTTCAATTAAATTACTCTTCCCATCCGAGGGTGCGGCGATAGAGTGTGCGAATCCAGGTGCCGACCTTCTCCCAGGTAATCTGGTCTACCTCGCGCTTGCCCTCATCCTTGAGATACTGGAAGAGCGACTCGTTGTGGCAGATGGAGTAGATGGCATCGGCCAGGGCATGGATGTCCCAGTAGTCGACCTTGATACAGTTGTCGAGAATCTCAGCACAGCCCGACTGCTTCGAGATGATCGAGGGCGTGCCGCACTGCATGGCCTCCAGCGGCGAGATACCAAAGGGTTCGGAAACGGAAGGCATGACATATACATCAGATGCTTTCAAACATTCATACACCTGTTTTCCTCGCATGAAGCCTGGGAAGTGGAAACGATCGGCGATGCCACGCTCAGCAGCGAGGTGGATCATCGCATCCATCATATCACCGGAACCAGCCATGCAGAAACGCACGTTGCGGGTGCGGTGGAGCACCATTGTAGCAGCCTCAACGAAGTACTCAGGACCTTTCTGCATGGTGATACGGCCGAGGAAAGTGACAACCTTCTCCTTGCCCGTATGGTCGGGGCGCGGAATGGCCTGATACTCTTCGGGCAGCGGATAAACGGCATTGTGTACGGTGAAGCACTTACGCGGATCCTGATGATACTGGTTGATAACGGTCTGACGTGTGAGTTCCGATACACACATGATACAGTCGGCCCAGTCCATACCGTTCTTCTCGATGCCATAGACGGTGGGGTTCACCTTACCACGGCTACGGTCGAAATCGGTGGCATGCACGTGGATGCACAACGGTTTGCCGCTCACCTGCTTGGCATGAATACCAGCTGGGAAAGTCAACCAGTCGTGAGCGTGAATGATATCAAACTCCTCGGCACGGGCCACCTGACCAGCGATGATCGAGTAGTTATTGATCTCCTCGTGCAAGTTGCCAGGATAGCCACCAGCGAACTCCATTGCACCGAGGTCGTTCACGTTCATATAGTTGAAGTCGGCATAGATATGCTCACGGAGCTTGAAATAGTAGTCAGGATCCATGATGTTGCCCACACGCTGACGTACATAGTCGTAGTCAACATCGCGGTAAGCGATGGGCACAGCATTCATGGCCACAATGCGACAGGCATGCTGACTCTCATCACCGAAAGGATGCGGCAGACAGAGGGTGATATCCATGTCGCCCTGAGCCTTCAGACCCTCGGAGATTCCATAGTTAGCAGTGGCGAGTCCACCAAATACGTGAGGAGGATACTCCCATCCAAACATTAATACCTTCATAGTCGTTCCTCCTTATTTTTGATATGAATACTTTTCCATCAACCTCAACGTACGCAGGATTTCTGCCACATTCATCGCAAACGACATGGCACCACGTCCATGGAAAGGCGGATTGCCATCGAAGAGTTCAGAGATGGTACCGATAGCATGATAGTCCATTTCGTCCTCATAGCCCACAAGCTGACGCTCGATGAAGCTCAGACGACTACGCTTATAGAGTTTCAGACAAGCCTCCATGTAGAAGCCGCCGAGCCAAGGCCAGGCCGTTCCCTGATGGTAGGCATAGTCACGCTGTGTCTGTGGACCCACATAGATGGGATTGTATCCACCACTCTTCGGTGAGAGTGAACGCAGTCCCTTCGGGGTGAGCAACTCACGGGTACAGATATCGACCACACTCTTCATCTGTTGTTGAGAGAGGGGTGAATAGTCGAGGGCCACAGCGAAAATCATATTCGGACGGACACTCCAGTCCATCATGTTACCATCGACATAATCGAGCAGATAACCATATTCGTTGACGAAGGTGTCGACGAACGACTGCTTGGCAAGTGTTGCCCGCACCTCAAGTGCTTCGGCATCCTTGGCCTTACCCTGCTCTGTCTTCATGGCGGCACAGAACTTCAGGGCGTTGTACCAAAGGGCATTGAACTCAACGATATAGCCAGAACGGGGAACAACGGGCCTGCCATTAGCCGTGGAGTTCATCCAGGTTACAGCCTTGTCACGACCGTTAGAATACAAGAGTCCATTTTCGTCAAGACGCAGGTTCGGATGCTTACCCTTGATGATAAAGTCCACGATGTCACTGGCCAGTTTACCATATTTCTTATAGCCTTCATCAATGCCTACCTCCTTAACATACTGCTGAATGGCCCAGATGGCCCACAGGGGTACATCAGGCTGCTCTATCTCATAGATCTTCACAGAGAGGGGCTTATTGCTCATAAACTCACGCAGGCCCTTCTCGGCGGTCCTCATCACGAGCTCGAAATAGTCGACCTCGCCAATGCCCAGCGTCAGACCAGGCAGAGCGATAAAGGTATCGCGGGCACGACACTTAAACCAAGGATAGCCGGCCAACAGATAACGCTCGTCCTTCTTGTCGATCTTCTCCATAGTGCCACTACGGCGATCGCGGAAATGGAACTGATGGGCTGCGGTCACCAGACAATGATAGAAATTGTCGCGGGGCACGCGCTCATCCACCTCCTCATCGAAGAGTTTCTTCAGTGTCGAGGTCTTAATCTGCGATGTAGAGCCGGAGAAGATAATGCTCTCACCCTTCTTGATGGGCATCTCGAAATAGCCAGGCACGTAAAGATCCTCATTTGAGGCATAACCACGCTCCTGCTCTTTCGGGTACTCTACGCCACGATACCAGTCGGGCTGGAAGACAAACTCATTCTTCTTCGAGAACTGCATATAGAGGTCGGGATAGCCGGCATACATACAGGTTTTGATACCACCGTCAATCTCATGATACTCACGACTGGCGGTCATGTTCTCATGCGTAAACTGACGCACACTGCGGAAAGCCAGGAACGGACGGAAACGCAGGGTAGTAGCAGAATGGGCATCAACCAGCGTGTAGCGGATGAGAATTCTGTCCTCATAATGCTGGAAGATCACCTCCTTCTTCAGGATCACACCACCCACGCGATAGGTCGTTGTCGGCACTTTGGTGGCATCAAACTCACGAATGTACTTGTGTCCGTTAGGACTGAAATTGTTGCCCTGATACTTGTGGAGTCCGAGGTTGAACTCAGCACCATGCTGGATGACTGTACAGTCGAGCGATGACAGGAGCACATGGTTCTCATCATCGAGCTCGGGTACAGGAACGACCAGCAGACCGTGGTATTTGCGCGTATTGCAGTCTACGAGCGTAGACGAGCTATAAGCGCCTGAACGGTTGGTCCTGAGAAATTCGCGACGGAGACTCTCTTGCAAGTTAGTCATCACGGCTTTTTCTAATCGTAAATAACTCATTGTTCCTTGTTAGGTTTTTATAATGTTTATACTGTTTTGTAGTTTGAATTTCCAAAAGTACACATTTTCCGACAAACCACAAAGGAAATAGTAATATTTAACTAAAATTTAAGGCTAAATGTCTATTCTTATGAAAGAAATATGAATAATGTGAATAATTTTATCCAGAAATAAAGTATTAATCAAAATACAATTATTCATATTTATGAGCAGAATTATTCACATTATTCAAATTTCTTTCAGTTAAAAGCCGCTTGCGGCAGATATCAGGCAGGAATGAGGAAGTTGATGACCTCCTGTTCGACATTGATGCGGAAGCCACCCACCGGTGTCTTCATCAACCGTCCGTCGATACCCACCATTGCCTTCTTGGCATAGTCGACCTGCACCTCGCTGGTGCGATAAGGATGCACACTGCGGTGATTGAGGAAGCGTCCCGTGATGAGCAGCCAGAGTCCCTCGATGAGCTGCACCATCTCAGGATGGTAGACCACTGACACATCGAGCATGCCATTATAGGGCACGGCATTCGGCGTCTGTCCGTAACCAGGACCACTGCCGATGCATACCGTCATCACCTTCCGGTCGATCACATCGTTGTTGATCCTGAGTTTCATCTTATACTCCATGCGGTGGAAGAGCATCACAAAGACCGACGTAATAAAAGATAATGTACGCGAGCCGAACAGCCGACGTGTCTGCCGCCGCAGGTTCATGATATCGGCCGTCATGCCGATGTTCACACAGTTCAGGAAATAGCGGTGACACTTCTCGCTCTTGGCATTGGTATAGCGGATGCAACCAAGATCCACCTTACGCTGACGACGCTGAATGAGCCAGTCGATGGTCTGTTCAATCTTATCCTCATCGAAATCCCAGAAACGTGCAAAGTCGTTCATCACCCCGTTGGGAATCACCCCCAGGGCAATCTCGTCGCGCACGCTCTTCTCCTCCATCATCAGACAGTTCACGGCATCGTTCAGGGCCGAGTCGCCACCCACCACGATAATGGTCTTATAACCGTTGGAGATCATCATTTTCACGAGTCGCTCCACGCTTTCGGCATTCTCACTCTGCACCATGTCATACGCCACTTTCCGGGCTTCGAGCACGGCACTGATCTTATCCCAGCGCTTACGAGGGCTGGTGAAGCCGGTCTTCGGACAATAAAGGATGCCCCACCTTGTCGTTTCTACTGCCATGTAATTTACAATTTGACAATGTACAATTTACAATTTATTTTTCAATTTGAGCCATTTCGAGGATTTTGGCCACCTTCTGCTCCATGGGGAGGGTTGCGTCTATCCAATTAATCTTAAACCCGCGCCGTTCCATACCCCGAAACCACGTCATCTGCCGTTTGGCAAACTGATGGATGGCTATCTCAAGGCGCGTAAACATCTCGTCGTAAGTGATCTGACCGATCAGATACTCCGTCACAAACTTATATTCGAGACCGTAATAGATCAGGTCGTCGGCAGGGATGCCTTCATCCAGCAGTGCCCTCACCTCTTCGATCATTCCCTCTTCTAATCGGGCCTTCAACCTTCTGGTGATTTTCTCGCGACGCAATTCCCTGTCGATATTCACCCCGATAATCAGCGAATCCACCGCCGGCATTTCCCTTAACACTACGGTAACCTTTTCCCCTCCTGAGCGGGGGAAGTCAGTATTTATTTCCCCTCCTGAGTAGGAGGGGTCAGGGGCGGTCTGATCCGCCAATACCGCCGTCTCTATCTCTATCGCCCGGATGGCCCGCTGACAAGAGTCCACATCCGTCGTATTGTGCATATTCGAGCCCGTCTTGGCCTTGAGTTCTTTGAGCATCTGCGTCAGTTCTGCCAGCGACCTGCCTTCGAGCGCATCTCTCAGTGCCTGATTCTGTGGCACGGGCGAGAGATGATAGCCCTTCAGCACCGCCTCGATATAGAGTCCCGTTCCCCCGCAGAGGATGGGCACCGCTCCCCTACTCCGGATGTCCTCGTAGGCATCGAAGAAGTCCTGCTGATACTCAAAGAGGTTATACTTCGTCCCCGGCTCCCGGATATCTATCAGGTGATAAGGTACGGTTATTGGATATTGCTTATTGGTTATTGTATACTCCCTCAGATCCTTTCCCGTTCCAATATCCATCCTACGATACACCTGCCGCGAGTCGGCCGAGATAATCTCCCCACCGATTTCCGCCGCCAGCGCCACTGCCAGGGGAGTCTTCCCCGAAGCCGTCGGACCCAGTATCGTAATCATCCGCTGCATTGCTTAATGGTTATTGGTTAATGGTTATTGGTTATTGTATAGGTGTCAGCGGATACACAATGTTCACAATCAGGATATTGGCAGCGAGGATGATGAGGTTCATCAGCAGGCCGATACGCATGAAATCGCTGAAGCGGTAGCCACCTGGGCCATACACCAGCATGTGGGTGGGCGAACCGATGGGCGTGGCAAAGCTGCTGCTAACGCTTACCATCAGGGCCACAAGGAAGGGGAACGGGTCGTAGCCCAACTTCTCGGCGGCCTGATACATGATGGGGAAGAACATGGCTCCCGCCGCCGTATTGGATATGAACTCGGTGACGAAGGTTCCTACAAAACACACGGCAGTCATCAGCACTATCGGGTTGGTGCCGCAGACATCGAGGATGCCGTTGGCCAGACACTCGGCGATGCCCGTCTTCTGGATGGCAAGACCGAGGGTGGCACTGCCGGCAAAGACCATCAGGATCTCCCAGTTCACAGCCCGCATGGCCTGCTCCATGTTGCAGCAGCGACAGATGAGCATAGCAGCCGCTGCCAGGAAGGCACACTGCAGAAGCGGCATGACACCCAAAGCCGAGAGCACCACCATGGCTATCATGATGGCAGTGGATACGAGGGTGCCCGTCCCGATGTTGGGCACATCCTCAGAGTCGAAAAAATGCAGGGCGTTTTTCAGGCCCGAGCTGTCCACGTTGATATTCTTGGGGCACACCAGCAGCAGCGTGTCGCCAGCCTGCAGCACCACCTGTCGCGGCGCCTCATTGAGGCGTTCGCCGCGCCGGGCCACAGCCGCCAGAATCACGTTGTTGTCCTTCTCAAACGTACTGCCGCCGATAGTCTTGCCTATCAGATTGCTGCCGAAGTTGACGTATGCTGTGCGCAACCGGCGGCTCATGTCCAGTTCGCTCATAGAGAACACATGGTGGTCGGCACTCACCAGCTGGTGGCTCCACGACATGTCTATCAACTCGTCTATCTGTCCGGCATACACCAGGTGGTCGCCACCCATGATGGGCTCATCCTCCGTGACGGGCATCGGCACATCGTCGAAGTGATACATCTCTATCAGGCTGCCTCCCTTGACATGATACAGCCCCGCCTCGCCCAGTGTCTTGCCGATATACGGGTTGTCCGACGGCACTCGCAACTCCACCGTATACTCGCCCGTCGACTCGAAGGCACTCTCAGGCACCTTACGGTCGGGCAGCAACCTGCGCATGGCGATGATCGACAACACACCGATGGTCAGACAAAAGAGTCCGGGAATGGTCGTCGTCAGGATATTCATCGCCTCGCCCGTCTTCTCCTCGTAAAGTCCGCTGATGATCAGGTTCGGTGGCGTACCGATCAACGTACACACACCTCCCATGCCCGAGGCATAGCTCAGGGGAATGAGCAGTTTCGAGGGTGACACATTGAGCTTTCTGGCCCACATCCTCACAATGCCCACAAAGAGCGACACCACCGTGGTATTGCTCAGAAACGAGCTGAGCACGGCCACGGGCAGCATCAGCCGCGTCACGGCCTTCGAATAACTGCTGGGCGTACCCAGTATGCGCTTCACAATAAAGTGCAGCACACCGGTATGCGTCAGACCGGCCACCACCACAAACAACACACCTACCGTGATCACCGACGAGCTGCTGAAACCCGAGAAAGCTTCCTTCGCATCGAGCACACCCGTTACGAAGAGCACCCCG
>Ga0265300_10002367_pt1 | contig 16399 bp, 8 predicted proteins | sample AusTroGonzalo_MG_FD_193482 | JGI IMG/M metagenome (GOLD analysis project Ga0265300, IMG submission 193482) | Bovine rumen microbial communities from tropical cattle in Woodstock, Queensland, Australia - Gonzalo_03 | ecosystem: Host-associated > Mammals > Digestive system > Stomach > Rumen ...
CAAATCAGATCGTTTTTCTCTGATTGTACGCTCATTGAAATATTTACGCGGATTACCGCATATTTCACAAGAACAGGGACGATTATGGCAGTTGGCCATCTTGCCTATACGCCGCCCGTCGTTGCTGCCGTTATCCCATATGTATTTTGCCTTCTTCTTGGCTTTACGTTCACAACTTCTGCGGAAGGCTCTAGATCTTTCCATTTCTACTCCTATGCTGAATAATGGTCGGAGCGGCGAGACTCGAACTCGCGACATCTTGCTCCCAAAGCAAGTGCGCTACCAACTGCGCTACGCTCCGATATGCCAAATGGTGGAAACGCCGGGGATCGAACCCGGGACTAACGGATTAAAAATCCGCTACTCTTCCTTCTGAGTTACGTTTCCTTGGTGGACCCAGCAGGACTTGAACCTGCGACCAGGCGATTATGAGTCGTCTGCTCTAACCGACTGAGCTATGGATCCAAATGGTGGAGCATACCGGGCTCGAACCGGTGACATCCTGCTTGCAAAGCAGGTGCTCTAGCCAACTGAGCTAATGCCCCATACACATTATTACTATAGTGGTTGGCAGGCCACCGAGGATTTGAACCTCGATCTTGCTCTTTTGGAGAGAGCCATGTTACCAATTACACCAGCGACCTACAATTGGAGCCGGCTGTCGGAATCGAACCGACGACCAACGCATTACAGGTGCGTTGCTCTACCGCTGAGCTAAGCCGGCGTATTTCAAAAGTTGGCGGGAAATCCCCGCCGTTCGGTGGACCAGGATCTTTCGATCAGCCCATCATTACCGCACAGTTTCACGCATCCACAGGATGCACTGTGCAGTGGCTCTTAATATCAGCCGCCTACGGCCATAACGGTTTATCGGCAGCCTACTGCCATAACGGATGGTTGGCCTCCTCTCGGTACCAAAGAGGAGTAACGTCCGCCACTCCGGGATCTCTAAAGGAGACTCGCTACTAGAGGTGGCCCTCCGTCTCACACCCTGCGATTTCGGCTGATCCGAACCGTCGCATTTCACACGCACTCTTGCCACACACGTGTATTTACAAATCCCGTTTTCCGAAGAATAACGGGACCTCGGGTACTCTCACTCCGCGGATAGTGCGGGGACTTCACCGAGGGTTTCCAATTCAGCTGATTTTATCCTTGAGTACAAAAATCAGTTTTACAGCTCATTCACACCACAGCTCTTGTACAGCCTCGTTGATCATATCCAGCAGTTCCCAGGAAATTCCAGGGCTGAAGCTGCCTTCCGCACGGGATCTGACATAGTCGTCGAAAGTTCCGCAGGTCATCCACGTCCGCATACCAGGCAGCTGAATGAGCCATTCGTATCCTACGTGATCGATCTTGATCGTTTGGGTATCGACGTCGAGTTTATACCTGTTGTGTTTTTTCTTCCGTAACTCGGAAAGATCGCGTTCGAGCTTCTCACGCACTGCCTTGTTGTGTTGGTTGCATACACTCCTTACAGAATCCGCATCTTTCACCGGCTCCTTACCGAGAGTATGACGGTTGTCTTTCTCGTGAAAGATAGTAGTCACTCGGAGCAGTGCCGCGAAGGTCTCGACGAGGTTCACGTGATCAATGTCTTCCTCATCGTCCTCCTCGTCCTCCTCGTACATCACCTCATTGGTGAAGTTGGCGTCCAGCATCGGCACGTACACGTTGTACTCGTGTCCTTCAGCAATACCAGTGAAGATCGTATCAATGGCATTGTAATTCTTCGCCCAATCCTCACCCACCAAATAGGCAAGCTTGCCGGTGAACTCCTTCTTCCAGATCTCAATCAAATCACCCACGATGTCGAAAGCAATGTCTTTCGGCAGTACATCCAATGTAGTGATAAGGTCGTAGTACTTGCCTTTGTACTCCACCACCGGTTCACTGAGCCAGCCGAAGGCCACATGCAGATCAGAGGACAGTTGAACTTCCAACAACGTACCAACAACTACCTTCTTACCGCAATTGTAGGTCGCAAGCATATCGGACACGTGTTTGAGAATTTCTTGGTTGTAGGTCATGTTTTACCTCCTTTTACATATTGGCGGACCTGCCCTGATTTGAACAAGGACTAGCTGGACCAAAACCAGCTGTGCTACCCTTACACCACAGGTCCAATTGGTATCCGCAGAGGGACTTGAACCCTCGACATCCGCGGTGTAAACGCGGTGCTCTAACCAACTGAGCTACACGGATAAGTATTAACTTGGCGGTCTCACGGGGAATCGAACCCCGACTTCCAGCGTGACAAGCTGGTGCTCTAGCCGTTAAACTATGAGACCTTATTCAATTTTTGGCGGAGGAGGGAGATCTCGAAACTCCACACCGGCTTTCACCGGCTACTACCGGTTTTCGGGACCGGCCCCTTGCCTTTAGGGTTACTCCTCCTTAAATATGGCACTCACGGCAGGACTCGAACCTGCGACCCGCTGGTTAACAGCCAGCTGCTCTACCGACTGAGCTACATGAGTACTATAATCAAGTTGGCGGAGAGGAGGTGTCTCGAAAACCCACACCGGCTTTCACCGGCTACTGGTGGTTTAGCAAACCACTCCCTTGCCTTTAGGGTTACCTCTCCATGGCGGAGGGCGTGAGACTCGAACTCACAAGGATTCAGAGAACCCCGGCGGTTTTCAAGACCGCTGCCTTAACCAACTCGCGCCAGCCCTCCGGATGACATCGAAATGGCGGAGGATAACAGATTCGAACTGCTGTGGCTTTTACACCGCACCGCTTTCCAAGCGGGCCCGTTAGACCAACTCCGGCAATCCTCCATGGTCCTCATGGTTCGACTCGAACGAACACTGTCAGCGTCCTTAGCGCTGTGCCTCTGCCATTTGGGCTACATGAGGATGGTGCTCGAGGCGGGACTTGAACCCGCACGCCTTCCGACACAAGATCCTAAATCTTGTGCGTCTGCCAATTTCGCCACTCGAGCTTGGTACTCAGGGTGGGACTTGAACCCACACGTCTTTCGACAGTGGAGTTTGAATCCACCGCGTCTGCCAATTTCACCACCTGAGCACATTGGTGGCGGGAGCCGGACTCGAACCGGCGACCTTCAGGGTATGAACCTGACGAGCTACCAACTGCTCCATCCCGCTACATCCCGTTACATTGGTGGTGTCGGCTGGAGTTGCGCCAGCGGTGTTTCGACTGTGCCGGTTTTACAGACCGGTGCCACGCATCTGACAGTGACCTCGACACCACGCAATACTACTATAGCGTAAAACGTAATTTGTCGATGATTGTATCGGTGTAGAATACCGATAAAGTTCGCGAAAAGGAACCCCCGGGGTTCCGTACGACCAAGGAGGACAAATCGCGCGGAACCCCGGGGGCAGGGGGAGTAGGAGGCTCTAGACTACAGGATATTTCTCAACTCAATAAAATCATGGGACTCGCTGGCATATATAATAGCAGCCCCGTAAGCCCAGTTACTCATTCCGGAGTTGTTGTAGCCCTGATCCAGTTTGCACAAACAGCCGGTGCGGTAAACTCCAAAGCGTATGGCCGGAGAATGAGTATGCCCAATTACCGCCTGAGTTCCAAAAGTGCGGGCGGTTTTTTCGAGATTATTACCACCAGCGCCGAAAATATCTGCCGAGCCGTGATGGATCACAGTGTGCGGCGTAAGCTGGAACCAGTTTTGATGATCCTCGGTTACTACGCTGCCATGCTTCTTAAGGATATCATTGAAAAGGCTGCGGAAGTGTGAAGCGAACTGAGGGTATTGCTGAGAGAAGCGACGGACGAAATCCTCGTGGTTGCCCCAAAGGAACTTCATCTCCGGAGCGAGACCACCGCGGGCTTGCTGCGTGGCGCTGAGGAGGTCAACGATATGCCTCAATGCCATTTTGCATTGACACAACTCCCGTTGAAGATCTGTTTGTGAGGCTTCGTAGCTGTTATGTGGATTGAATGAACGACAATCGAAGATATCACCGTTGAAGATGATTTGGAAAAATTGGTCTGCGCTATCATGCAACTTGCCTAACAACTCGGTATCTCCATAGGGCAAGTGCAGGTCTGACAACACCAGAAGGCGTAGCGCAGGAACCTTAGTGCCGAAATGGGTGATAATACCGTCACCGGCTATAGTCTCTGCCACTAATCCTTTTTTATCTTTATGACAGAAGATGCGACGCTGAATCACCTCTCCATTGCGGATCAATATGTATCCGCGCTCCCACAGCATCTTATCAGTTTCATTCTTGCGGTGCTTGTGGTAGGAATCCTTGTTGGTAGGTCGAAGTGAGATATGCTCACCGTTACTGAGGATGAGTCGGTTAATGGTAGTAACCACGTGTGGATCTGCCAAACAACCTGGAGAAGCAATGAAGTTGCGCGGCATCCCTGGGGAGGGACGCACCGACAGTTCCTGCCTGGTGCAGTTAACTACCATACGTCCAGGAAAGAGCAGCGGATCCAGATTGGAAAGCGCCGTCTTGGTGTATGGCGTAATATGCTCCTGATTGCGAAGGGTGATATTGCCGATAGTTACATGGTCCTGAACGATGTCGTATCCATAGCCACGCTGCGCATGAAGATCTTTGAGTTCATCGCGGCAGGGAACAATGGTCACCGGCACCGGAAACTCGGCGATCAGGTTGGAAACGATGTTTTCATCGTCGAGGTTATGACCAAGCACGATGACATGGGTAGCTCCTTCAAGACCGGCCACCTTACGCATCAACCGGAATACCTCCTCCGGAGTATGAGTACCGAAGGTGTCTCCGATGACGATATACGTGCCATCTTCCGGCAGCTCTAGAGACAGCGGATTATAGTAGCCCATCTCCTCCAAGCGTTCGCCGGCTGCGTCTTCAATGGAGGTGAAGTTCTCTTCGGTGACGGAGAGATTAAAATGTTTGTTGTAGCGTTCCAAGTCTACGGAACGCAGTCTTTCCGGATCCCAGTGGATGAGGTTCAGATATGCTGAGACGAGGTCCTTGACGTCAGGTTGGAATTCTTCCGGGTTACCTGTGGCCACCTTACGTCGACCGGCGTTGTAGCAGGCGCGGCATACGTTGCGATAACGGATCACGCCGCGGTCATGGTGAGTGTAGAAGGCGGAGAGCGGCTTCACGCAGCCACACTTGATGCAGAGTTTGTCAGTCATGAAATCCTCCTTGGTGTTTGCAGGACTGGTGTTTGTACATAAGGCAAAGCGTAACAGCTTGCATTGAACTACATCCGGCAGTATATTGGATGGCGATTTACTATAGGAGGACTATGAGGTGTTCAGAGTATTGATGCTGATTGCAGTAACTGAGACGTGTCTGGGACTTTGCGGATGCGGCAGCCATCGCGACGATCTTATCGTCCAACTGAATAAGGAATGCAGAGAACTACGTATGGGTGAACGCGATTGGAGTACATATTCCACCGATGAGTTGGAAAAGAACCTAGAAGACTTGAAATCTCTGAGACGCTCTGCAAACTTACCGGCGGTCTGGGACGACAACGAGGCCGCAAAAGCCGATCCAGGCGGAATATTACTCGCGAAGACCATGCCGGTAAAGTGCAGTCGCTGCGGGTCTTCAAATATCAAACCTTACGCTTTCGGTAGGATAGCCTACGAAAAGGCGGTAAGAGGCGACGACAGTTTTATCTACGGCGGCGGAAGCATTCGGGGAAATTATCCAGCGTGGAAATGCATGGATTGTGGAACACGCTTTTATCGGTCGTGGAAAGTTGAAAACAAGCGTCAGGTTATATTGTTTTAAGTAGACTAAATCCCGGAAGGAGTGCCCACAAATGCGAACACTGTTCATCGCGATACTTGACGTGTTAGTGGCCGGCGCAGTACTTGTCGGATGCACGGGAACACGGTCGGGTACAGAAACGGCGGCGATCTGCAAAAATGGTCACCTGAGCACACGACAGTGTCTCGAGTACCAGTACAAAAGATGGACGGGCAACGAATGGTCCGGGGAAGGATGGAAGACTCCGCCACAAGGCGCCACATGCGATGAAATGAAAGCCGATATAGAGAAACGCGAAGCGCTTATGCGCCAGTTGCAGGACGAGTGGGCATCAATGGGCGTGGTAATGGATTACTGGGAATTGCCATCAGTCGACGAGTTGGAAAACTCCCTACGACTGACGCGGTGTGAAAAGATGAAATACATTCTGCGCAGCATGACAGCGCCGATAGCAGGTCTATTCAGCAGTAGGCAATAAAACTAAGGTCGCGCTCGTAGTGTCCGTGGGTTGTGGCGATAATAGCGATGGTAGCTGTCAGGACGGCAAGACAGAGCCGATAACGCTGCCATAAACTCTTCTGTAGGGTTGCCCGTTGAAGGCGCCTTCCATGAGGTAGTCCTGTTTGCGGAACATCGTCTCTATGGCATTATCCGGCTTTACGTTCCCGTCTTTCACGTCCCGTTCGTACTGCTCGCGGCTGTTGTAGAAATCCAGCTTTGTCTGTATGTCGTTTCTTCCGTTCTGTACCTCATTAAACAGCGGGTGCTTCGCCAGCTTATCGGTATATATCCATCTGCCGTCCTTATCTCTCGTTATAAAACCATGTGCCGCCATTTCTTTCAGCCAGTCGTCGTGTTTGTTTACAACCTTGCCTGTCAGCTTATGCGCGTATGCTTTCAGAGCGAAATTGCTTCTGACCTTTTCCATAAGGTTCCTGTTGCTGTACTGTGCGTTGTCGTTAAGGTCCGGAGCTCCGCTGCCAAGCTGCATAACCAAAAGACGCTGAAACGGATTACGGACGATATCGATATAGGACTCCGGAGTTTCCAAATCCACTGGATAACTCTCGATGTGATTGCCTTCGTGAATAGTTGTACCGAGAAGATGTCTGCGGCCGACCTCGGTTTTATAGGTCTGCGTGACGACATTCAGTCTGCCGTCGGTATGATAACCGGGGTGTTCCGCATACCCGGAACCATGCAGCCTGGCTTTGCGCTTATCCGCTGTTGAACCTTTCCGTGGAATCTTCAAATACACCGGTGTAGCTGGACTGAAAGATTTGTATCCCTGTCCGGTCAAACGCCAATACCATGGCGCCTGTTCCAGCGCAAGCACGGGTATCGGCTCACCGCCGTTGACCGACGTCTCGGTTATGCCATGCGCGTTGTTGTAACGACGTCTAGCGTCCATGCGCGCCTTGAAGAACTTATCCCAGTCCGCCTGATTCTGTTCGGGTGTTTTATTTGGATCATCGAACAGGAACCTGCCGAAGCGGTGGTCGTTCCACGTTCCCATGGAGTAGACGTCGACGTCCTTGGGGTCGTACCCGAAACGATTGGAGCCGTCGATATCCTTCACCGGAGCGCCGAGATTGTATCTCGCTGATACTGTCTGCGGTACGGCGGCAGCTTTGTGCATGCGCATTCTATCCAGTGCCGACTTAAATATTCTGGGTATATCCGACATATATCACCTGTAATAATAGATTCACTATAACAGAAACGTAAAAATCCCACGGAGTATTCCATCCGTGGGACTTGATGCGAGGGTGATGAATTACGACGGGATACCGGTGGAGGGGTTGAACGAACTGCGGGTTCTGTTCTGCGCCAAGTTACCAAGTACATCGGCACGTTCAGCTGTTTCACCGGTAACAGTAGTAGGCATAGGTACCTTACTTTCTGGGGCACCCTTAGTTACCGCTGCAGGCCTCAATGTGTTGGTTTTGTATCTGTCCACGTTTTCTTTATGACGTGCAAGATTGTACTGTACCAGGTCGTTATACATCGGCGTACCTGGAAGCCCTCCTGCTAAACGTGCCAGAAGGTGCGCCTTCCTAAGCGCCGCCGCTGCGTCCTGCGCCTTGGTTACGTGAGGGCCAGTTCCTGGTTGCTTATACGCGTCAGTTACTACGTGCTCCAGCGGCCTAGCTTTAACGTACAACGCGCTTTCGGGACGTAAAGGAGTATCCGGTGATCCTGGAGCTATTCCTGAAATAGCGGAAAGATAGGGTAGTGTATAGTTCTCAAGGAGATAATCTAGTGTACGCCTACTATTGGCGCCTAGCCCGCGGTGTTCGTTAAGTACTTTTTTATACAAATCAGGATATTTGTACCGAAGAGCATCTGCGGCATTTAGAAATTGTTGTGTTCCCATTGTATTACGGAAGTGATATGGCAAATTAGCATACGCATTAACTACACCACTTCCAATCCCGGCAAGGCTTTCAATTGTATCTTCTCTAGGGCCTTCATCGTATTCTTCCGGCAACCCTAGAGCAGCCCTTAAGTCATAGTTAGGGAAACTCCTCATCAGTGAGTCAGTTTCCGTCCCTGGTAGATATGCCTGACCGAGAGTACCGATTCCTGCATCGTCGTCTCCTGGTACTTGTGTATTTTTGGGTTCTTCTGCTGCTTTGTACAACGAGGCCATCTTATCGAAGGCTGCTTTTGCGATTCTCTGAATGTTGCTCATGGTTGTTTCCCTGTAACTTTGTTACTCGCCCACAGGGGAGGGGGCAGGTTAGTTAACACACCTTTATGTAGTATTTTTCACCGATTTCTGGCGGAAGCACGATCAACTCACGCACATCCTTCACCGGATCCTTCTTCTCGTCCGACAGGAAGTTGTCCCATGTCTCCATGAAGCGTTTACCCCACTTCATGGCATCGTCACCGACCTGTGGTAATAAAGACGTATCGTCCATCTCACCATAGATGGCCACCGGGTTGAAATAATAGAAGTTCCGCAGACCCAAACCACGTGCCCAATAAATGCTGGCCAGCTCGTTGCTTTGCGTGACGTATGGGATAATCAGGTTAAACAACATCTCCAGCTGATTCATACCACTGTACTTTTTGAAATCCAGCGGTTCCTCGTCCATCAGATACCCGGAGCCGATCAACAGCACGTCCATCTCCTCGAACGGCACGTTTTTCCGATTTTTGTATCCGATGGTGGTGGTCATCAGCATAGTGTTCTCGATAAGCCCGCAGTCCACCATAGCGTGATTACCACGATTCACAGCGTCGAAATATGTAGGTGCAGCGCAGGTAATGCGGCAGATCTGCCGCAAGAGTTCGTCATCGTCTCTACCGGTTATGTTATCCCATACCTTATAACTGTCGTCGGTAACGTCGAGACCGGCGAAGAATACATCGAGCTTGGGGTATTTCTTATGTATGTCGCCTATCGTTTTGTCCTGCACGTAGGATCTGATGAAGTACTCAAGCTGTTCGTCGTCGTACCGCGGAGAGGCGAGGGGATTGATCTTTGCGATGAACCGCTTGCTGAAGATCTTTCTGCATGCAGGAGCAAAGGCGTTGGCTATTACCTGAGGGTCATTCCCAGAAGCATACATGGCGGTGAGAATACCACCTATCGAGGAACCTGATAGGCAGTCTATACATTCACGGAAGTCCTGCTTGTTGGTATCGTATACCCAGGACAGCAGGGTGGCAGGAATCAGTCCAAACTGTCCGCCGCCATTGATGAGGAGTATTTTCTTGGCCATTGCAATGCCTTATAATTGATGTACATCGTTACTAAACAACGACCGTCAATCATGAAATTAGACATGTTTCAGAATTTTATCCTCAAGGATAAAATATACTTACGGACCAGAAACGACTCCTACATGCACTCCGGTGCCGTTTATGAACTCACCTCCGGCGTATACGGATACAGTGGTTATCGACCCATTACCAGTGGCGGAGACTCTTCCGTATGCATGTAGCGTGGTTATGCTGCCGCCGCCCATGCTGATATAATTATACCACGTTGAGCCTATGGATCCTGCTCCAGGCATACAGCTCATCACATTTATGCCGCCGTTCACATACAACGTGACGACATCCTGCTGATACTGAACGCCAGATGCTACTATAGTACCGCCGCTGGCGCCTGAGTTCAGATGTAAATTCGCCTGCCCACCCAGGTTTCCGTTGATGTAACCTCCACTGGATATAGTGTATGCACAGCCTCTGCAGCCAGAATAGATATTGCACAGACTTCCGCCGGCGAAAACAGAAATGAAGCCGTTGACTATTTCAGAGCTGCCCGCCAACGGGTAGATATTGGAAACGGTACCCTGCATCATCACCAGGGCGGATCTGCCCAGGAATGCGCTTGAAATAACCGTGTTAGGATGGATGAATATGTCGGTATCGCTGTCTATGAATACCATGCTGTCGAATCTCAAAGCAGCGTAGTGTACCGTAGCTCCTGCTCTAGATATGATAGTATTATGCAGTGTTGATACGTTACTGGCGATTCCTCCGGAGAAAACTTCCACCATATTACCGGCATCCAGCCAAACGTGGTCTATTGTACCACCGTTGCTGACATGTACGGAATCTATACCGCCGTGCACTGACACAGTAGGAATATACGCGTTGCTGCCAGGTGGGTCGATCATCACGTGTACCCCGTTAGACAAAACACATGCCTGACCATTTCGCATCACCATATTCTGACTGGAACTGTATATGCCGTCCCTACGGATCATCCTGTGCAACATGTATTCTTCACCATCTCGGAACAGCTCTCCGTCCACGGCTCTGGAGTTCAGCTCCGGTATTTGAGAGGAAGGTATGTTGTTTGCGGAATACACATACAGATTCACTGCACTGCCGTTCCTCAAAACACCGCCGCTGTAGATCATGACCACGGCTTTGTATGTGGCGCTGTTTACCTCAAAGAGGAAATCACTGACAAGACCACCGTTGCTCAGATACATGATCATTGCACCGGATATGTTGCACACCACTCCACCGGATGCCGCTATACAATCACCGTAAGCAGTTGGTCCTACACCGTGGTCATAGTATTTGACTTTTGACGCCCTACCACCGGAAGCTGTAAGTATCCCGCAATATGCCAACTCTATAGTGTCTGCTGATCCATGCGAAGATACAACCAGGTTAGCGGAATCAGTGACATACGCATTGGTTACCTTCGCTCCAGTACCGCTTACATATGTTACTCCGCGATCATTTATGTCTATGTTATCTGCAGATCCACCGTATACTGACAAGTAACACTTTCCGCATGTACCGCCCGACAATACCGTGTTGGAATGCAGAGTGGCAGACTGCATATAGGACTCATAATCCATCTCTTCCTCTCGGCTGCGGTTGTGCCACTCATAGTTAGACAGCAGCACTGGTGTGTACACAGCGGTACAACCTGGCAGCTCTTCCACATGTCCGCCGCTTTCTTTTATGCCGGAAGCAACGCAGCCTGAAGAGAGAATCAAAAATCCGTTACTGAATACAGTCAAATCTCTTGTGCTGCCTCCAGCCAGCACTGTCATACCACAACTGAAGCCAGCCTCCAATTGAATACCGGAAGCAGAGCCTCCGTTGCTCACGGTCATTGAACCGCTGTTCACTATTCTGGCATCATATACCAATCCGCCGCCGCGGACCTGCACATCAGCAGGATTTCCGATGGTGAAGCTGCCGATACTGTTTCCACTGACTGTAAGCACCTCAGCCAACAGTGTAACTCCAGCCTTGATGGTATAGACACCGTTCGTCAGGGTGATGCCGGTTTTGTCTTCGTTCCAAATAAGACCACCAAATCTTGCTCCAGCTCGCTGTGTTATGCTGCTGCCTGTAACTCCACTGTAGGCCACTAGAAGCCCACTGCCTCTTACCTCTACTCCAGAAGCCACGCAGCCGGAACAAAGGAATGCACTGCCTTTGGCACTGATCACAAGATTATTCACGGTAGCTGACGCACGTATAAGACCACAGTCACCTACGGACACACCGCTGACGTAACCATGCGGTTCCACGTACATATATGTATCAGGAAGGGTAGAGAAATCCCCGTAGTTGTACACATGAATGTTTGTTGCGGTACCACCGGAACACACGTGCATGATACCGTTGAACGTCACCTCGATGTCGGATACGCGCCCGCCTGCTGAAACGTACAGATGACCGTCCTCGTAGTATTTGCTCGACACCCCTGAAGTACCATCGGCATAATTGAATATGATGTCTCTCGTGTACTGGTAGCCATACAAATTGCCGCCTGCCCACGAACCGCCTGAGTAGATGTATGTGAATCCGCCGATGGTGTCGAAGTAATTTAACGCGCCTCCCTCGTAGACCAGCATGGAGTTGCCGCTCATCTCGAAATAGCCGTTGAATTCCTCTCCACTGGACAACCTGGACAGCAATGGACCACGTACCATCTTGCCATTGTATGTGATATTACCGCTGCTGTAGAAATTAGTGGTGGTGTAGTCTATACGGCTGGAGAATGTGCTTGAGCATCCATACATGATGGAACTGGTGTGAACCACATAATCACGGTCTGTACTGGTAAACGATACATAGTGGTTATTCAAGAACGTTGGCCTGGCCCCGTCAAAAGCCTTGAGCATACCGGCAGATACCCCATCCCATGCAGCACCAGAGGACAGTGTGACGGTTTCTGAGCAGATGAACTCGTCGTAGTTATAATTCACGAAGGTACCATCCAAATACATCCTCTTCTTGACACCTCCGTAGTAAATTCCTGTGGAGTCGGTCAAAGTTGTGAGCGTGCCATTAGAGTGGACCACTATCGGCGCTACAGAAACCATAACTGAATCGTACTCACTGCCCGAGGATATATGCTGCGCATTGGAGAGCGTATTGCTCCATGGATTGGGATTAAGAGTTGCAGTACCTCCGCTGCCGACACTCATATATGCACCGGCGTTAACAAGTATGTCTTCGGCGGTACCACCTGAGTACACCAACATGGAATATCCGGACAACACCACCCTGAACGGTTCCAGGTCTCCTTCCTCATATCCGAAGACATTGCCGACGAACCTTCCGTCACCGTTGTAGAAAGCCGACCCACTGAATACGTTGTCATGCCGTATCAGCAGACCTGGCGTTGACCCATGATATACGCCATATGGTTCTCCATACCCTACCTGACCGCCAGAACGGAAATAACCGGCGCTCCTCAATTCTGCATCATTCATTATCGAACTGCCGGCCGGCATAAAAGGATTGTACAACATACCGACAAACCCGCCGGTGTAGATATGAAATGCTCCGGACATGTTGGTAAGTCCGTTTATCACACTGCCGCCGGAGTGTACATATACCTGGCCGGAATGAGTTGCGCTGATGAACCGCGCAGACGCTCCAGATATGTGGAGCTCAGCAGCAATCCCTGCTTCCTCCCAGTACCAATCCTCCATGAAATATCCGCTAACCAGCACATCTCCTGTAATGCTGGCCCCGGGCAGCACCCAGGTATATGTAGGATATTGGAAACCCATTTCCCAGTCATCTGCCCAGCATGCGGACATATTTCCTACCACCGCGCCGGAATATATGTAGGTGGACATCATAGGAGTTCTCAACGTAAGATTTCCTATGGATACCCCAGAGTGGAATGTAGCCACATGAGTGGATGACTCCTTACTTCCTCCATAGAGCGTCAGATCCTCTATGTAATGCGATGCGAACATTCCTGCTGACACCGTGGTTACTGACACGTAACCTCCACTCTCCAATAGATCGTATGCTCTGGCTCCTGGTTCTATGAACACGGACAATCCGAGAGGAACCCTGGCGCTGGACAGTACCCCTCCTGAATATACGTGGTAATTCAGCTCTATGTTGGAGTAATCACGGACATCCCTGATATCTATACCTGTAGTGCCGGAGTGAATTGTAACCGCACCGCTGGACAACGCCACTCCAGAGAACACATGTGACTCGAAGGAGACAGTCCCGCCGCTGACTTCAACGCAACCGCCACCTTCTTTGATACTTGCGGTACCACCCATTATTGTTGCAGTACCGCCATACCCGTCAGATACTCCGACCACCACGGACGATGCTGAACCACCCATTTGGTCCATATGCGCTCCGTTATGCACTTCCACTGCCTGCACGTCGCCCTGTTCTATGTCCAGATGAGCGCTGCTTGTAATGGTTCCACCAGAGAAAACACCGCCGCTCATTATCACGTGCGCGTTACTGCCTGTGGCCGTTGCGCTTGAAACTACCGCATGTGGATATACCACTACCGCTGCAATTATTCCATCAACATGGTCCTGCGATACGACAATATCACTTGCAATACCGCCGGAATATATGTAAGCCGAACATCCGGTAGTAACAATGACGTTGGATGCTGTGGTACCTGAGTGGATTGTGACACCCCGCATATGCATGGAGGAGCCGGAAAATAGATGAGAGGTGAATTGCGCAGTAGCCCCGTCACGGACATCCACGTATCCGCCATTTTCGATGATATCCAAGGCGGTGCCCCCACTGCGTACCACCAATGTGCCACCACTGACGAGTATCGTCTCGGCCGAACCATTACCAAACACGGTGGCAAGTCCCACGCTATTATACACACTATTCCATATATGGACGTTGGACGCATACCCACCGGAAATAATATCCAGATAACCATAATCCAAGGTTACGTATGCTCCGCTGCAACCGGAGGACAGGATCAAAACGCCTCCCTCGCCATGTATGGTCGTGCTGACTATTGAACCACCGGAATACGCCATCACTGCTCCACCGGTGATTCGGGTGTTGCTCAGCGATGCTCCTGAATGTACATATACCGCAAGAACCGACATGCTCTCGCTTGAATAATCTACTTGCACCCCATAATCGTCTACCATTCGCCATCCGCGTTCTGTCACGGTGAGTCTGGAACCTCTGCCGCCTGACCAGAAATAGACTACTCCGCCACATACACTGCAGTTGTCCATCAGTCCGTTCAACATTACAAAGGCCGAGCTGTCAACGGTTATGCTGTTATTGCGCAGTGTATACACATGGGAAGACAACATATCCCATGCTCCAACGTACACACCGGAAAGCGGGCTGGCAAAGGTAACGCTGGCACCAATGGCCGAATCGAGTTCCCCTACGCATGGAACCCATGTGAGATCCAACGCAGTACCGCCAGATGAGACTCCCATCGAACCGCTTGAATACAGGAAGCCCGATGTGGTGACGGCACCTCTGCTGACATACACCAGCGCGCCACTGGAAACTGTGAACACATCTGCGGCTCCTCCAGAGGACACCCGCATTATAGCACCGGTGGAATTGTCTACACGTTTGGCAGTACCACCAGATCTCACAAACAGCTTGGCTCCGGAAACAGTAACGTAATCCGCGGTACCTCCAGAGCAGATAGTACCGGATGCATCATCATTCCACTCATCGCGGTTACCGCTGCCATACATCATCACGCTGTTGACTACACCGCCGGCGCTTACATAATATTTACCGGTGGACTGAACGGTCATTACATCAGCCACACCACCTGATACTACCAATGTGCCATAGTCCTTCAGCGTGGTGCTTATGGCTATTCCATCTTCGTCTATTACAGCTAACCCGCTTTTAGCAACCACTGTGCGCACAAGAGAACCACCGCTGTAGATCAAAGCTGATCTGGGCTGATTGAAATCGGCATCCTTGAAGTTCAATACGTATAAAGCATCGTACGACCTGCTCACTACGCCATCCTCGGGACAGCCGTAATAACACGGCATACGATCATCCGGGAAGTAGAAATCTCCTTCACCGATGACAGTTCCCATAACCCGATGATCCGGAGTAACAGCCCCTGAACCGTTTATCTGTATGGAACTGCCCCATGGGTTGTAGCTGATCTCTACGTATCCATTGTCATTGCGCAGGGTACCGCCGTTCATGAAAACTGCAGAGGCACTGCCACCGCTGGACACAAAGAGCTGACCAGAGGAGAACAACCTGGCAGAACTGAGAATACCGCCGGAATACACGCCTACTCTTCCGTATGCGGATATGAACGGATCCAGCAGCGAGCCGCCTGACAGTACGCCAACGCCGCCAACGGAGATGGTGGGTTCCTGCAGAGTACCTCCGCTATAGATAAGCACTACATGCTTGTCTGTTACTACGTATTCACGCTCCAGGTAGTCTGTTTTGGATTCAAGTCCGTATTCCTTTCCGCCTATGTATAATTTATGATCGCGCTCAAGGTCGGTAATAACAGCGCCCTCTGATGAAACAACAGTTCCAGGCCATGGGTTGAAAGCCACTGATGCCGTACCGCCGCTGCTGACATCCATTATACCGTTAACTACTATGTCTTCAGCTACTCCGGTGGGGAACACCAGCATTGACTCGTCTCTCCAGACAGTAACTCCCGACATATACTCTCCGGAGCTCACCAATCCCAGTGGACCGCCAACATATACAAGTGTCGGATCCAGGTACGACAAGCTGCAGTCGGTGTGACTAACTACCGTTCCTGCCCAGGGATTGAATGCAAGCGTGACGGATCCGGTGGCTCCTATGTAAAGGGTGCCACCTGAATTGACGGTAGCCTTCAACACCGTACCGCATTCATCCACACAGGCGCTTCCGCCGTTGTATATCATCACATCGCTGGCAACACCGCCGCTGAAGTAGGCATG
>Ga0265300_10002370_pt1 | contig 16389 bp, 9 predicted proteins | sample AusTroGonzalo_MG_FD_193482 | JGI IMG/M metagenome (GOLD analysis project Ga0265300, IMG submission 193482) | Bovine rumen microbial communities from tropical cattle in Woodstock, Queensland, Australia - Gonzalo_03 | ecosystem: Host-associated > Mammals > Digestive system > Stomach > Rumen ...
ACGGTGCCCGTGGTGCCAACGGTGTTATCCTGGTTACTACCAAGCAGGGTAAGGCCGGCAGTATGACCGTTACTTACGACGGCTTCTACGGCATCCAGAATGTGCAGAAGATGCCCGAGTTCCTGAATGCCCGTCAATACATGGACATCCAGGACCAGGTGAACTTCAACATGGGTAAGGATCCTGTAGACTGGGCCAACATCCTGAACCCCGCCCTGTACAACAGCATCATGGACGGTTCCTTCAAGGGCACCAACTGGCTGGACGCCATCCGCAACGAGAACGCCCCCACCCAGAACCACGCTGTGAATATCGTAGGCGGTTCGGAATACTCCAAATTCTCCATGGGTGTGAGCTACGCCAATCAGCAAGGTATCTTCGGCAAGCCCGCCGCTTCCAACTATTCCCGCCTCACCGTACGTATGAATTCCGATCACGTGCTGTGGCGCAAGGGAGACCTGGACATCATCTCCTTCGGCGAGAACATCACCTTCACCCAAACCAAGAACAGCGGTATCGAGATGGGCAACCACTATTGGAACGATATTTTCAATATGCTCTCCGCCAACCCGATGGTTCCCATTTATCAGGAAGACGGTTCCTACACCACGTACGACTGGCTTAACCAGAGCGGTCTGTGGAACCTGGTGAACTCCGTGAGCAACCCCATCGCGGCCATGACCTATTCTTCCCGCGGTAACAACGAGTATCACGGTTACGGCCTCAACATGTCGGCCAACCTGCGTGTGCAGCCCATCAAGGGCCTCACCTGGAAGAGCCAGTTCAACTACAACATGGGTGCCGACACCGGCCGCCGCTACAGCCTGATATACAAGCTCACCAGCCAGGACTTCAGCAGCACCGATACGGTTGATCAAAGCGCATCTGCCGGCTGGAGCTGGTCCTGGGAAAACACCATCAACTACGTTTTCACCCTGGGCAAGAATCATCACTTCGACGCCCTCATCGGTAACACCCTCCAGCACAGTGGTTTCGGAGAGAGCATGAGCGGTACCAAGAGCGATATGAACTGGCCCAACCAGTGGATTTACGCCTATCTCAGCAATGCTGCCGGCGATCCCAACCCCGGAGACCTCAAAGGTTCCACCTGGGGCGACGGCGGCCTGGTTTCCTTCTTCGGCCGTATCAACTACGACTATGCCGAGAAGTACATGCTGTCCCTCATCCTCCGTCACGACGGTTCCTCCAACTTCATGCGCGGTCACCGCTGGGGCACCTTCCCGTCCGTATCGGCCGGTTGGGTAGTTTCCAATGAAGACTGGTGGAATACCAACGTGATCAACTTCCTCAAGCTGCGCGGCAGCTGGGGCCAGAACGGTAACTGCAACATCGACAACTTCCAGTACCTCGCCACCATCTCAGTAGGTGCTGCCGACGGCGGTTATTCCTTCTATACCGGCCCTACCGCCACCAACTCCGGTATCGGCGCCTACGCCGACAAGCTGGCCAACCCGGACATCACCTGGGAAACCTCCCAGCAGCTGGACTTGGGTTTTGACGCCCGCCTGTTCGGCAACAAGTTGAACGTTGCCTTCGACTGGTACCAGAAAGACACCAAGAACTGGCTGGTGAACGCCCCCATCATGGGTCACTTCGGAGCCAACGCCCCTTATGTGAACGGTGGTGACGTGCGCAACACCGGTGTGGAAATCGGCCTCAACTGGAACCACGCCGTAAGCCAGGACTTCTCCTATAGCATTGGCGTAAACGGCGCCTACAACAAGAACCTGGTCACCCGTATTGCCAACGATGAAGGCATCATCCACGGCGACAACAACGTGGTGCAGGGTATCGCGGAAATGTACCGCGCCCAGGTGGGTTACCCCATCGGTTACTTCTGGACTTACAAAACCGACGGCGTATTCCAGAACCAGGCAGAAATTGACGCCTGGAAGGCTGCCGGCAAGGGCACCATCGTGGACAACATCATCCCCGGCGACCTCAAGTTCGTGGACCTGAACGGTGACGGCATCATCAGCGACGCCGACAAGACCATGACCGGCGATCCCAACCCGGACTGGAACGTAGGTTTGAATTTCTCCCTCTACTTCAAGGGCTTCGACCTGGGCTTCAGCGGCTACGGCATGTTCGGCCAGCAGGTATTCCGCGCCTACCGCCGTTATACCGATAGCCAGTGGAACAACTACACCACCGAGGTGTACAGCTACTGGCACGGTGAAGGCACCTCCAACCGCTTCCCGCGTCTGGTGGCCGGTACCAACTACAACTACATTAACAACTCCGATATCTTTATCGAGAACGCCGACTTCTTCCGCATCCAGACCGTTACGCTGGGTTACGACTTCAAGCGCCTCTGGAAGAACGCTCCGTTCGGCCAGGCCCGCATCTATGTGCAGGCCCAGAATCCTTGGGTGTTCACCAGCTACAAGGGCCTGGATCCTGAGGTTGGTACCTCCTCCGGCTTCAGCAGCTGGGCCAAGGGCATTGACCTGGGTTACTACCCGCAGTCCCGTGGTCTCCTGGTGGGCCTGAACCTCTCCTTCGGCGGCACCCGCAAGGCTGAGCCCGCTCCCAGCGTGAACGAGCGCATTATCGAAAGGATTATCGAGAAGGAAGTGGTGAAGGAAGTTCCCGTGGAAGTGGTGAAGGAAGTCAAGGTTCCCGTTGCTCCTGAATTCAAGCAGTACGACGACGACCTCTTCTTCATCATCAACCAGGCCGAGATTCGTCCCGACGAAGCCTTCAAGCTGGGCCGCATTGCCCAGATCCTGAACGACAACCCGGATGCCAAGATTACCATTACGGGTTATGCCGACAGCGGCACCGGTAACGCCTCCATCAACCAGAAACTCTCTGAGGAGCGCGCCAACACCGTAGCCGAAATGCTCAAGAAGGCCGGCATCGCCGCAGCCCGCATTATCTGCAATGCCGTTGGCGGAGACCGCGACGCTTCCCAGAGTCCGGAATCCAACCGTGTGGCTGTATGTATTGTTAAATAATCAAGAACGAAAGCGTTATGAAAAATATATTGAAAATTGCGGCCGTTGCCGCCCTCGCTTTCTCCTTTGCTTCCTGCGAAGACTTCCTTGATACAACCAACTACTGGTCAAAGGACAGCAGTAACTTCCCGGTGAACGCAACGGACGCCGAGCAGATGCTCTCCGGTGTATATAACAACCTTAACCTTGTTATTGGCCCGCCCTCGGGATACGACGGAAATGTAGGTCACAACTTCTTCCTCTGGTCAGAGGCGGCTTCGGACGATGCTCTGGGCGGCGGTGGTCAGAACGACCCTCAGTTCCAGGCAGAAGACATGATGCTGAACGTGGGTGCGGATATGTACGACACCTTCTATGTACTCCGTTACAAAGGTATTGCCCGTGCCAACTCCGCCATTGAAGCCATGCCCAACTGCGGCGTAGCCGACAAACTGAACCAGTACATGGGTGAACTCTTCTTCCTCCGTGCCTGGTACTACTACGAACTTGCATCCGAATTCGGCAATATCCCCTGCCCGATTACTTCCAAGGCCGACCCCACCCAGCCGCAGATCAGCGGTGAGGCCCTGTGGGGACAGATCCTGGAAGACTGCAAGATTGCCGCCGACATCATGCCCGCCAAACAGGCCATTGGTGACGGCCATGTGGACAAGTATGCCGCCGAAGCCCTCCTGGGCCGCGCCTGGCTGTTTGCCACCGGCTTCTATGGTCTCAATGATGTAACGCTGCCGGCCTATGAAAACGAGGCCATCGGCGTCAGCATTCCCGAAGGCACCAAACTCACCAAATCCGAGGTGGGCGCCTATATTACTGACTGCGTGAACAATTCCGGTTACACCCTGGTGGACGACTACCACAACCTTTGGTCCTACACCAACCGCTGCTCCATCAACGATCCCAAGAACCCCTGGTCCGGCAAGGGCTACCAGTGGGTAGAGGACGACGGCGCCCGCAACCCGGAAGCCATGTTTGTGATCAAGTTCAACACCCAGCCTTCCTGGAGCACCACCATCGGTTACTCCAACCAGACCGCCCTGTTCATGGGTATCCGTTCGCAGGACGGTTATGACAAGGGCGTCACCATGCCTTTCGGCGAGGGTTGGGGCATGTGCCAGGTGAACCCGTCCTTCGTGGATGACTGGAAGGCCATCGAGCCCAACGATCCCCGTCTGGATGCTTCCGTTCTTCCTGTATCGAAGCTTCCCGGACCGTTCTCCTACGGCGGTGACAACTTCATCCAGGAAACCGGTTACTATCCCACCAAGTGCATGCCGGTCATGGCCTACAGCGAAGAAAAGGGTGCATACATGTGGAGCTTCACCAACGTAATGTTCCCGGGTCTGGCATGGTCTTCCGGCAACGAAGACAGCAACCAGCTGAATACCGTAAACGACATGGTGCTCATCCGCTTTGCCGAAGTGCTGCTGATGGATGCCGAAATTAACGGCAACCAGGCTTCCTTCGACCGGGTCCGCGCCCGTGCAGGCCTGCCTTCCAAGCCGCTGAACGACGAGAACCTCCGCAACGAGCGCCGTTGGGAGCTTAACTTCGAAGGCGTCCGCTTCAACGACATGCGCCGCTACGGAGAAAGCTATGCCGTTGCCGCCCTGGATAAGCAGGAAGGTGTAAAGATTTGGAACCTGGGCGTAGAAGACACCAACACGGCCTCCAAGTTCAACGGAGGTTATGGCAACCGCTACAAGGCCACCAAGGGTTTTGTCTCCCTGCCCAGCAGCCAGATTTCCCTGTCGGCCGGTGCGGGTGAAGAATACAAATTCACGCAGAATGAGGGCTGGGGTCCCCAGTTCGACTTCTCCGGTTGGCAATAGCAGACCTTTAATATGATAAGCATTATGAAGAAAATATTCTACTTTGCAATGATTGCCCTGGCGGGCGCACTGGTAGCTGCCTGCCAGCCGGCGCTTATCGAGGGTCCCAAGGCTGACGCGCCCATGTCGGCAAGCAGTCTCCAGAGTGCCTTTGTCATTGACGGGCAGTTCACCGATGCAGCCTGCACCCAGGCCGCTTCGGATGGTAATTACATCAAGTACCACACCTCCCCGGCCCAGACCGTACAGGTGTATAATTTCAAGGCCGACGGTTCCAAGAATGTCCTTTCCACCGGCGCTTCCGGCGTGTTCAACATCACGCCCCGCCGCGGTGCGGAATCCAACCAGCCGTTTACTGTAGCAACCATCAACCAGGACGCCTCTGTGGTTTCCTTCGACAGTTCCGTGAACGTGTATGTTCCGGCCGACCTGTCCCCCGAGGTAAAGGTGCTCACCGGTGAATCCGGCGCCAAGGCCTGGAAGTGGTACACCATTAACGGGGCCTGCTGGGGTAACTGCGGTTACATCGGCGTAGCCGGCCAGGCCGACGTGGCTGCCGGTGAGATTCCCGGTTACTGGTGGGGTTGTGTCCCGGGTGACCTGGAAACCGAACAGATTGCCCATACCGGCAACACTGTGTACGGTTATGGCAGTGAAGGTGCCTATATGGTATTCAACGAGGACGGCGAGTGCATAGCCTACAAGGAAGACGGCACCCAGATTGTAAAGGGTTCCTACAGCCTTAACGGCTACGACCCGTCCGGCGAGAACTACCTCTATGGCACCCTGGTCACCGAAAACGCTCCTATCCTGATGCCGTTCAAGATCAATTCCGGCGGCCAGCGTGTGAACGAGTTCGAGGTGGTGTATATCGACCCCAACATGATGACCCTCATCTACAAGGGCGACAACAGCGAATGGGGTTGGGGTGAAGCCACCTGGTGGCGCTTCAAGAACGCTTCCGATCCGGATGCAGCTCTTGCCGGCCTCGGCACCCGTGCCTGGACCTACAATACCATCGACGGTGCCACCTGGGGTAACTGCGGTTACATCGGTGTGGGCGGACAGGCCAACGTGGCTGCCGGTGAAATTCCCGGTTACTGGTGGGGTTGCCCGCCCGAAGATCTGGAAACTTCCCAGGTTCAGCATGCCGGCGGCGTCGTCTCTGGTTATGGCAGCGAAGATGCCCATATGGTGTTCGACAGTGCGAACGGAGTGGTAACGTCCTATGACGCCGATGGCAACAAGATTGCCTCTTCTGCCTATTCCGTAGAGAACTTCGACTGGACCACCGAGGCAAGTGAAGGTTACAAGATGGGCGACCTGATTACCGATGCAACCGAATCCGGTATCCTGTTCCCGTTCATCATCAACACCGGCGGCACCAAGGCCACCGAGTACGAGATTGTGTACATGGACGGACAACTCCTTACCCTTATCTGCCGCAACGGTCAGGAAGTCTGGGGTTGGGGTGAAGCCACCTGGTGGCGTTTCCAGCCCAAGAAGTAATTTCCGACGCTAACGATGAAGGCAGCCGCCGCAACGCGGCTGCCTTCTTTTTCAAAAGAAGTCCCGTATGGACAAACAGTACAGGATTGTTTTTTCGGCCCTTTTGGGCGCAGCCGTATTCGCTTTCTGGATGTGGCTGTTCCCGCAGGCGCTCAATTACCAGGAACAGAATCAGCTTTTCCTTTTCACCTGGGATTATTTCCGCCAGCGCATGGCATTGCCGGGAGGCCTGGCCGACTGGCTGTCGGAAGGCCTGGTGCAGTTTTACTACATCCGCTGGGCCGGAGCCCTGGTGCTGGCCCTGCTGGCCGTGCTGCTGCAGCTGGCCACCTGGAAAGCCGCCGGGGAAAAGCGTTCCATGTATGCCTTCAGCTTTATACCACCGCTGCTGATGCTGGTGTACATGGGTGACGTGGAAGTGCTGGCCAGCTATCCGGTGGCCCTGCTCATGGCCGTTTCCCTGTGTCCGCTGTTCCAGAAGGCCGGCTGGCACCGCCTGTGGATGATACCTCTGGGCTGGTGGCTGCTGGGCCCCGTGATGGCGGTTCCCGTACTGCTTTCCGTACTGAAAAGCCGGAAGTGGGCCGACCTGGCCATGCTGGCCTGGATGGCTGTTACTTTCTATGCCGAATACCGGCTCCTGGCCGCGCAGTATCCCTTCCGGGACGCCCTCTTCGGCCTGAATTATTACCGCCTGGTAGAAAGCCTTCCCCCGCTGCAGGTCATCATCCCGGCTGTCACTGTCCTCTGCATCCTGCTTTGCGCCCTTCCCCAGCGGCTCAACCGCCCGCTGGCCGTGGAAGGGGCCCTGTGCCTACTGCTGGCTGCCGGCACCTGGTTCGGCGTAAAACGCACCTACGAAAAAGACACCTATGAGGTGCTGGCCTACGACTGGCTCATCCGCCACGAGCAGTACCAGAAGGTCCTTTACCGGGCCGAAAGATACCAGCCCCGGAACCCCGTAAGCGCCTGCTCAGTAAACTTCTGCCTGTTCACGCAGGGCCAGCTGGAAAGCCGTCTCACGGAGTTCTACCAGTGCGGAACCGGCGGACTGGTGCTTCCCGCCATCCGGGACAACCTGTCCGACATTACATCGGCCGAACTGCTTTGGATGATGGGCATGCCCAACATTACGCTGCAGTACTCCTTCGACCTGCAGGAATCTATCCAGAACGGACGCAAGAGCGGGCGTTTCCTTTCCCGCATGGCCGAATGCAATATTGTAAACGGCTGGTACCCCAGAGCACACAAATACCTGGACATGCTGGAACACAGCCTGTTCTACCGCCGCTGGGCCCGGGAAAAGAAAGCCCTGCTGAAGGACGAAGCCCTTGTGGCCAAAGATCCGGTTTACGGCTACATCCGGAGCGTCCGCTTCAAGGACGACTTCATTACCTCGTACGACGGACTGGACCTGATGATGGCCGTCCTGTACAATCAGAACAACAACAATTTCATGGCAGCCGAGTATTATAAAGCCTGGCAACGCCTGAAACAGATGGAGGGCGGAAAATGAGAAGACTGATTCCCTTTATTGCCGCTGCGCTGCTGGCAGCCGCCTGCACTGGAAGCACCATCCGGATGGAGGAGCTTCCGGACATCTATCCCGATTACATCGGCGTAACCATCCCCGCCGGGATTGCACCGATGGATTTCAACATTCCGGAAGAATACGACCGCGTGTTCGTGCGCGTGACCGGAAGCAAAGGCGGGGAACTGAAGGTTCGGGGCAAATGGGCCTCGTTCCCGGTGAAAAAATGGCATAAACTCACCCGGCAGAACGCCGGTGGAACGCTGTCCTTTACGGTTTTGGGCCGGAAAGACGGCGTGTGGACCCAGTGGCGGGACTTTATTATGTATGTGAGTGACGTACCCCTCACGGACTACGGCCTCACCTACCGCAAAATGGCGCCCGGCTACACCACCTACAGCCAGATCGGCATTTATCAGCGGGACCTGCACAGTTTCCGCGAAGACCCCATTATCCTGAGTACCCTCACGCCCGGACAGTGCATGGGCTGCCATACCGCCAATGCCACGGATCCCCGGCAGTTCCTCTTCCATCTGAGGGGCCCGCACGGCGCCACCTGCTTCCAGAAGGACGGCGTTCGGGAATGGGTAACTACCAAAACGGACAGCACCATCGGCAACGTGGCCTACTGCTACTGGCATCCGGAAGGCCGATGGATGGCCGGTTCCATCAACCCGGTGCGCCAGAGTTTCTGGACAGGCGACCAGCGGATTATCGAGGTGTTCGACCTGGCCTCGGACCTGGTGGTGATGGACACGGAAGACCATTCCCTGATTGTGGACCCGCGTTTTACCACCAAAGATTACCTGGAAACCTCCCCGGCCTTTACCCCCGACGGAAAAACCCTCTATTTCTGCAAGGCCAAAGCCTTTGAAGTGCCCCGGCAGGTGGACAGCATCCGCTACGACCTGGTTCGCGCCAGCTTTGACGCCGCCGCGGGCGTCCTGGGAGACATTGAGACGGTGATTCCCGCCAGTGCCCAAGGCAAGAGCATCAGTTTCCCCCGCCCCTCCTATGACGGCCGCTGGCTCATGTACAACAAGGCCGATTTCAGCGTTTTCCCCATCGACCACAAAGAGGCCGATCTCTGGCTCATGGATTTGGAAAGCGGCGAATCCCGCCCCATCGACGAAGTGAACAGCCCCTATTCCGAGAGCTTCCACAACTGGAGTTCCAACAGCCGCTGGTTCCTCTTTTCCAGCCGCCGCGGAGACGGACTGTACGTACAGGTATACCTCTCCTCCATTGACGAAAACGGGCACTGCACCAAGCCTTTTGTGCTTCCGCAGAAGAACCCGCGCAAATACTATCACGATACGCTTTACTCCTTCAACGTCCCGGATTTCACCAAGGAAAAAGTGGAATTCCGCACCAGCGGTACCCATCGGGAAGTATTCTCCGACCAGCGTATCAAAGCCACTGTAAAAGAATGAAAAAAGTTTTGATCCTTGCGGCAGTCCTTTGTGCCGCAGTTATTTCCTGCAATACCCGTGACCAGTACCGGATTCACGGACGCGTAACCTCCAACGATCTGGAAGGCATCCAGGTTTTCCTGGTGCCCATGGGACACGAAGAGCCGGAAAATGTAGACTCCGTAGTGATCCGGAACCACGAATTTTTCTTCAAGGGCGACAAGCACTGGATGTGCGCCATCCGCCTGGACCGGTATCACCGGGATAAAGGGCAAAACCTGCTGGTCGTCACCGAGCCGGGCGACATTTACGTAACCATCGGCCCCGACAGCAGCGGCGGCGGAACTCCCCAGAACGACAGCCTGCAGGTTTGGAAAGACCTTACCCAGGAAAGCAACAAGCAATGGACCGAACTCCGGAATGCCGGGCTGAAGGAACAGGCCGATTCGTCCCGGGCGGCTTACAAGGACCGTACCCGGCAGATGGCGCTGGCCGTAGGAGAAGAAAGCATCCTGGGCGAGTTCCTGCTGGGCCTGTATCCCCTTCCCAAAGAGTAATACATGAAGGCAAAGCGCATCATAGGAATTGTGCTGGCGGCGGTGGCCCTTGCGGCTGCAGCCAGCCAGGCCGTTTTCCTGATCCGCTACCCCTATTTTCGGAAATATGCGGCCATCAACGGGCTCTCGCTCCGGGAAGCCCGGAAGGCCTGGGGCCATCCCGACAAAGATTCCGAATGGTCCATGGGACTGGCCGTGGAAGCCAGCCGGGAAAACTGGGCCGCCGTGGCGGCGCTGTCGGCCGAGGACCGGAAGTCGGAGCTCAATACCTATTACTACAACTTGGCCAACGCCATGAACGGCCTGCTGCCCGACAAACTGCTGGAGCATTACCAACCCTTTGAACGCGGCCTGTTCCTCCCCGTGGGAGAAAAGTCCTCGCCGTTCATCATCGCCTGCGCCAGCGACGTTTGGTTTGCCCTGGGCGAGATGTACATGGCCGAACGGGACGCCATGCTGGGCATGCTCTTCTCACCGGCCCATACCGGCTCCCGTTACCTGCGCCGTCTGGCCGAAGCCAACCTGGTGACGGGCGATTATGAGGCGGCATCCAAGTATCTGCGCATCCTGCTGAATTCGCGCAGGGACCGGCAATGGGCCCTGGAGCGCTTTCCGGACGCCTGGAGCGAGGACTACCAGATGCGCATACAGGTAAAGCGTTCCCTCCTGCCCCAGCTGGACGTGGTGCACGGCATGGACCAGACCCAGCTGATTCTCCGAATTCTCCTGAATTCCAATCCGCACAATCCCCTGGCGCTGGACTACCTGCTGTGCTACGATCTTCTGACCAAGGACCTGGACGCCTTTGTGGCCGATTTCGACCCGTCGCTTACCGCATCCCAGCTGTACCAGGAGGCCATGCTCATCTTCCTGGCCGCCAAGGGCGGTATGAACAGCGAAAACCTTGACCACTACCATATCTCGCAGAGCACCCTGGAGCGTTTCAACCGCTTTGTAACCATCTACCGGCAGAGCAACGGCTCCCTCAAAGACCTTACCGCCGACTTTGGAAAAACCTACTGGTATTACTTCTATTTTGCCGCACGCAATGAGAAATAGTTTCATACTGCTTCTGCTGACGCTCCTTCTGGGCGTTGCGTGCGGCCGCGTGGACGTACGTCCTTCGGGTGAAGGCACCGACCGGACATCGGCCATCTTCCCCGACTATCAGGACGTAACCATCCCCTGCAACATAGCTCCGCTCAATTTCTACTACACCCGGGCAGACGGTTCCTCCTTCAGGACGGTCTTCCGCAGCAACGGCTTCTCCAAAACCTTCCGCGGACGGGATGTAGTATGGAAGGAGAAGGCCTGGAAAAAGCTGCTGGAGGCCGCGAAAGGGGCCGATATCCAGGTGCTTTCTTCCTATGACAGCCCTTCCGGCCCGGTCAGTTTTTCCTGGAGCATCCACGTGAGCGAGGACCCTATAGACGGGTATCTTACCTATCGGCTCATTGAACCCGGTTTCGAGGTGTGGGACGATCTGGAGATTGTGGAACGGAGCCTGGAAAGCTTCAACGCCCGGCCCATCTCCGACTGGCGCCATACGGAGAACAAGTGCATGAACTGCCACATCCACTCCCAGGCGCGTGGCGACCTTTCCATGTTCTACCTGCGCGGCCAGGGCGGCGGCGCCATCCTGAACCGCGGCGGCACCCTCCGGAAACTTACGCTGAAGGATTCCACCATGATTTCGCCCACCGTGTACGGAGAAATCCATCCGGGCGGGCGCTGGGGCGTGTTTTCCACCAATATCATCATTCCGGCCCTGCATTCCCTGGGAGGCCGCCGGATGGAAGTGTTTGATACCGCTTCGGACCTTTGCGTGGCCGATTTCGACGGCAACAGCATGCACACCTTCCCCGCCTATGCCCGGGAGGAGGTTTTTGAGACCTTCCCGGTGTTTTCGGCCGACGGCAACTATGTGTATTATTGCGCCGCCGATGCCCGAAAGTACCCTGCCGCCGAGATAGAGAAGATGCAGTATTCTCTGGTGCGGATTCCCTTCGATGCGGAAACCGGCAGCCTGGGCAGCCCGGCCGACACCCTGTGGAGCGCATCGGCCCGGGGAGCATCGGTCTGTCATCCCAAAGCCTCGCCCGACGGCCACTGGCTGCTGTTCACGGTGGCCGACTACGGTACCTTCCCCATCAACCATCCGGAATGCAACCTGTGCCTGATGGACCTGCAGACCGGAGAAGTGGCCGACCTGTCGGCCGTAAATGCCGACAAATCGGACACCTACCACAGCTGGAGCTCCAACTCCCGCTGGTTCGTCTTCGCTTCCAAACGCGGGGACGGCATGTTCGGAAAACCTTACTTCGCCCATGTATCGGCCGACGGAAAAGCCGCCAGACCCTTCCTGCTCCCGCAGAAAGATCCCCATTTTTACGACCACATGCTACGCTCCTTCAACGTGCCCGACCTGGGCAATGCCCCGGTGGGTTTCGACGCGGCCGAAATCGGCCGGATTTGGAGAGAAGTACCCGCAGAACAATTTGATTAAAAGCACTATAACTATGAATATCCGATTATTGACCTTAACTATGCTGGCGGCCCTGTTTGCCGTAGCCTGCACAGAACAAGAAAAAGCGAATGAGACCCAGACCGTAAAGCTGGCGGCCCAACCGGCAGAGCTCCAGTTTGACGCCAACGGTGGAACCAAGGATCTGGTTATTACCAGTGGCATCAAGCCCGATATCAGCTGTTCCGACAAGTGGATAACCCTGTCGGAAGGTGCTTTCGCCTCCAACTCCCTTACCCTCCACGTAAAAGCGGAAGCTTTTGCCGGAACCTCCCCACGTTCTACGTCTATCCGCATAATCGGCGACAAGCAGAGCCTGATGGTCCCCGTTAAACAGGACATCCCGCAGGTTAAGCTTTCCATAGATAAAACCAGCGTTTCTTTCGACCGTTTCGGCGGCGAAACCGTGGTTACCGTCACCTCTTCGGAACAGCCCAAAGTGACCACCGACGCCACCTGGTGCGGTGTTACAGCCGGTAACATCGACGCCAACCACCAGACCAGCGTAAGCATTCTGGCTGGTGCCAACCGCACCCTGAATGCCAGGACGGCCACCATAACCGTTTCCTGCGGCAGTGAAAAAGTTACGGTGAGCGTTTCCGGGGATGCCGGCCAGACACCCGCTGTAGCCGGCACTACCGCCATTACGCCCGAGATTGTATTCGAAGCCATCGGACCGGGCTGGAACATGGGCAACCACATGGACGCCATTTCCAACGGTGTTGCCAGTGAAACCGTGTGGGGCAATCCCAAATGCACCCAGGCCACCATGGATGGGGTAAAGGCCGCCGGATTCAGGAGCGTGCGCATCTGCACCACCTGGGAAGGCCATATCGGCGCGGCACCGGCCTACCTCATTGAAGAAAAATGGATGAGCCGCGTGGAAGAGATTGTGGGTTATGCCGAAAAGGCCGGCCTGGTGGCCATTCTGAACACCCACCACGACGAAAGTTACTGGCAGGATATTTCCAAGGCCTACAACAATACCTCCCAGAACGAGAAAGTGAAGGACGAGATCTTCTGCTTCTGGACACAGGTGGCCAACCGCTTCAAGGACAAAGGGGAATGGCTCATCTTTGAATCGTTCAACGAGATTCAGGATGGCGGCTGGGGCTGGAGTACGGCCTTTGTGGCCAATCCCGACGCCCAGTACAAGGTGCTGAACGAATGGAACCAGGTATTTGTGGACGCAGTACGAGCCACCGGCGGCAACAACGCCACCCGCTGGCTGGGCGTACCCGGCTATGCCGCCAGTCCCACTTTCACCATGCCCGGCCTGGTGCTGCCGCAGGACTATACCAGCGCCAACCGCCTGATGGTGGCCGTGCACGACTACGACCCTTACGAATACACCATCAAAGACCCCATGCTGCCCCGCTTCGGCCACACCGCGGCAGCCGATACGCGTCCCAGCGGAGACAATGAAGCCGGCCTGGTATGGACCTTCAACAAGCTGAAGGAAACCTATGTAGATAAGGATATTCCCCTGTACCTGGGCGAATTTGGCTGTTCCCGTCACAACACCGCCGACCTGCCCTACCAGAAGTATTACATGGAGTATTTCTGCAAGGCGGCGGCCGACTGCAAGTTCCCCATGCTCCTGTGGGACAATGGCGCTACAGGCACCGGCCCGGAGCATCACCCTTATATCGACCACGGAACCGGCAAGTTCGTTGACGAAACGGCCAAAGAACTGGTGGAAATCATTATAAAGGCAGTCACCGATACCGATCCCGCCTACACCCTGGAAAGCGTTTACAATTCCGCCCCTACAGACTAGTCGGACCAGCGGAAACCGAACGGAACGCGCTCAGGAGAGTCTATGGCCTTCTGGGCGCGTATTCTGTCCAGATGCACCGGACCGGTGACGAACTCCGGCACATTGTAGGAAAGGAACAGGTCCTGATAATAATGGGCCGGATTACGCTGCGGCAGCATGAAAGGCTTGCCGGCTACGCCGTTTTCATCGAAATGGGCAATGTACAGGCGCGTGAACAATCCGTCAACACGGCGGCTGGAGAACACGAACCAGCGGGAGTTGGAACTCCAGTTGTGGAAGCTGTCGGTATCGGCACTGTTCACCTCGGTGATGGGACGGCTTTCCCCCGTTTCCAGATTCAGCAGCCACAAGTCGCTTTCGTGGTGCCAGATGGGGAAGGTGCCATAGTCGCACAGCGTGTACATCAGGTATTTACCGTCGTAGGAAGGCCTGGGAAAACAGAGGCTTTTGCCCATGGCGCGGGCATCAATCAGCAACTCCACATCCTGACCGATGGTACCTGTCTCCGGGTCGAAACTCACCTTCATGAGGTTATACCGGGACTGGGGCAGATCCAGCGGGATATCCACTTGGGAAGCTGCCGTATAATAAATGGTTTTGCCATCGGGCGAAAATACGGGAAAGGTTTCCCAGATATCGTCCTGTTTCACCTGGGGCGCCGTGATAATCTCGTTTTTCTGCACGTCATACACCTGGATGTCGGACGCCCGGTCGAACACCTCGATGAGTTTGTCCTGCTGCACATGGAAGCCCTGGCGGGTGCTGTTGGTGGAGTAGGCAATGTATCGGCCCGAAGGATGCCAATACGGGTACACGCAGAAGCCCAGGGTGGAATCCGTTTTGGTATTATAGGCCTGAAGCTCCCCATCCAGCTGCAGCAGGGTGGCCCCGTGGGCGCCGCGGATGTGCAGGGTAAAATCGTCCGGATTGGCTTGTCGGCTGGCATGGCAGTTTAAGCATCCCGCAAACTGGGTATTCTCCAGCAGGGCCCGCTCCCGAAAACTGCCCAATTCCCGCTCGTATACACCCATCTTGCTGTAAATCTCATAGCCGGGTTCCAGCAGGCGGTAGGTAAGTCCATAATCGATGGCATCCGGCGATACAAAGATTCCGAACGTATCGTAGGAAAGCCACTTTCCATTAGCCAGACCGGATACGGATACCCACAGGGTGTCTCCCACGCTGCGCCGGAGCAGATCGGCCCACTTCTTCTGGGGAAAACGGGTGCATACCTTGCCCGAATTCCTGATAGTGGTTCCGTCGGGAGCCGTGAGCAGCACATCCAGGGCCTCGGCCCCTTTGAGCGCAAAGTCCAGCGGCGCTATGCCGGCAGGGATGGTAACGCCGATGTAGTCCGGATAAATGGCGGGAAGGGAGCCTGCCGGGACGGCATTCCTTGCCCTAGGGGAGCAGGCCGCAAAGGCCAGCGCAACCAAAGCTATACCCAAATATCTGTTCATGGCTAATTACGGTATCTGAAATAATAATAGAACCAATAGGTGTCGCCGTACAGCTTAAACATCTGCGCCTCCGGCTTATTGGCTTTTATGTCGGCAAGGAAGCGGTTCATGCGCTGGGCATAGGCCGGTGCCAGATAGTCCGGAAGGCCCGAAAAATCGCTGTGGGTAAGCACCCAGCGCAGGAGGAGGGCCTCCTGGTACGACTTGGGCATGGCCGGCGCATCCACCATGCTGATAAGCTGCACAAAGCGGTCCAGGTCTTTCCGGAGCAGGCACCAGGACATCATGTAATCCAGCGCCATGGTGTTCTCCGGATGTTCCACCTTCAGCAGGCCCAGCATGGAGTCCATTTCCATGTTACTGAAAAGGAAATCGTGCTTTTGGAGACGGAAATCGCGGACTCGGGCCAGTTCCGGACGTTTTTCAAAGATTTGTCCGGCATCCAGCAGGGCGGCGGTTTCACAAGCCCACTTGCGGTAAAAGAGGGTGTTGGAAAGTGCCTTCAGGTATTTACGGGCCACCTCCCGGTCTCCGTTTACCATATTGGTTTCGGCCAGGCGCTTATAACAGCGGACACTTTTCTGGAAATCCGGGATGGCTTCCTGGGCCTCGAAGGCAAAACGCTGGGCGGTATTCACCATGCCCAGATGCCAGTAGATTTCCGCAGTGGAAACGGGATTGGTATAATCCCCCGTGAAATCGGGCAGCAGGCCTTCCGGTCCGTTCTGATAATACTGGAACTGACTGTCGGCCATGCGGCCGGTCTTGGACAGGGCCAGGTTCAGGCAGGAAACGGTTTTGGGGTT
>Ga0265300_10002374_pt1 | contig 16364 bp, 19 predicted proteins | sample AusTroGonzalo_MG_FD_193482 | JGI IMG/M metagenome (GOLD analysis project Ga0265300, IMG submission 193482) | Bovine rumen microbial communities from tropical cattle in Woodstock, Queensland, Australia - Gonzalo_03 | ecosystem: Host-associated > Mammals > Digestive system > Stomach > Rumen ...
AACAGAACAATCTGCCCCAATTTTCGTCTGTTCATGTGCAAGCACAGGCAGATGTGACATTTATGCAATCTTCCACAACGCACGTACAAATCAGCGGGCCGGAAAATTTAGTCAAAGTAACCCGCGTATTTGTGCAAGCGGATACGTTGTATGTCACATTTACCACTCCGTTGCGCGTGCGCGGAAAAGAAGAAGTGAAAGTGGCCGTCTATGCACCTCAACTAAATACAGCCACCGTGGAGGGACGCGGAATATTAAGCGTGCACGGCATGCTGAGCATGGAAAAATTATCCGTTTTGTTATACGGACAAGGTAAATTTTCTGCCGACGGCTTAATGGCAAACATTTTACAAGTGCACGCACAGGATAACAGCGAAGCCGAATTGAACCGCATACGCGCAAAAAATGTAACGGCGCAAGCAACCGGACAGGCCGAGATAGAACTCTCCGGCATTGCCAACCGCATATCCTTGTACAACGAAGGCGCCGGAGAAATAGAAGCCGCCGATTTACGCGCCCCGTCCGGGGAAGCTGTTTTAAAAGGGCGCGGGAATATTTATATTGCCGCGTTTGAAAATTTAAAGGCCTCCGCTTACGGAAAAGGGAAAATCTATTACAAAGGCTCCCCCGTTTCCATGCAACGCGAGGGGAATATCGTGCACGTGGTGCAAGATTATGATGATTAACACAATTCTTTTATTAAAGTATAATAAAAGCATGTATAAAAAAATTTTCCCCGTACTTATTTTTGTTTGTTCTTTTTTGGCGGCTTGCCACCGCCCTTCCGCCCCGCTTGTAGGGGCTGACCGCGACGCGCACAACTGCATTGCATCGGCCGGCTATACATTTAGCCAAGTCCGCCAAGCCTGTATCCGCATGTGGGAAGAAGGCACCCTTTTTACAGACGCGCAAGACCCGCAATCCACCTTTGCGGCCTATGTGGTGTTCAGCAAAGATTTTTCGCAGGCGGAAGTATTTGTTCCCCATCAACAGGCACCCGTTCTTCTCCGCCGCGGACACGAGTGGACACTCCCCTCCGGCCCCTGGCGCCTGGTGCGTAAGCCGGCACAAATAGGCCAACAGGAAACATGGCAACTCTTTGAAAACGATACCTTGCGCTATGAATCACACCCGATTTTAACGCAACCTTTGTACGAAGATGACGCATCGGCAGATTGACACCCTTTTTAATAAGTTGGTATAATAGAGTATGTCCCGATAAGGGGCAAATTTTTTCAATGAAAGAATAAATGGCCAGATACGATAACAAAAGAGTATACAAGCAAGACTTGTATTGCAGAAACCAAAATATACGCGCCGCAGAAGTGCGCGTGATTGATTCCGACGGTACAATGTTAGGAATCATGCCGACGGCAAAAGCCGTCACTCTGGCAAAAGAGCAAGAGTTGGACTTAGTGGAAATTTCTCCCAACGCCCAACCTCCTGTTTGTAAGATTTTAGACTATAACCGCTATGTCTATGAACAGGGAAAGAAAGCCGCCGAAGCCAAGAAGAAACAAGCCAAGGTCACGCTGAAAGAATTGCGCATTAAATCGCGCATTGCGCCGCATGATTTGGACGTGAAAATCCGCCAAATTGAAGGCTTCTTGCGCAAGAAAGACCAGGTGCGTTTTGTAGTGGTATTCCACGGCAGAGAAAACCAGCACAAAGACATCGGTATCCAAATTTTAAACGATACCGCCAAACGCTTGGAAGAACTTGCCAATGTGGACGGCGGACTCGTGCAGATGGGTAACCGAATGTCCATGACATTTGTGCCGAAAAACTAAAACAGATTTTTACGTTCTTTTTGCAGTGACTGCGCACGGGGCGAACCGGCTCCCGACGTAGGTTGGATAAAAAGGACGAATTAAATAAAAGGATAAATACAATGCCTAAATTGAAAAATCACAGCGGCGGTAAAAAGCGTTTCCGCAAAACCGCCACGGGTAAATTCACCCACAGAAAAGCCGGCAGAAAACACTTGTTAACGCCTGTTTCTGCCTCACGCAAGCATGACATGCGCAAAACCGGAGTCATCACTCCTGAGTCCAACAAAGGGAAGATTTTGGAAAAATATCTCCCGATGGCCAAATAAGAGGGTAGAAACATGAGAATTAAATTCAGCGTTCCCAGACACGCAAGAAAGAAAAAAGTATTGAAAAGAGCCAGCGGTTACTACGGGGATAAATCCCGCCGCTTACGCATGGCCACGCAGCAGTTGGATAAATCCGGCGTGCATGCGTATGTTGACCGCAAAGACAAAAAAACCACCTACCGCCAAATGTGGATTGTCCGCATCAACGCGGCAGTACGTGAGGAAGGTTTGTCTTACTCTAAATTCATCAGCGGCCTTACCAAAGCCAACATTACGCTCAACCGCAAAATGTTAAGCGAAATGGCGATTAAAGATCCGGTGTCCTTCAAGAAATTGGTGGATATCGTCAAAGCCGCTAACTAATATCGTTAACAAGCAAAACCCCGCTTCACGGCGGGGTTTTTTGTTGGGTAACAGGTTGTCCGCCACAAGCGGGACGATTATGCTAAAATAAGTGTATGATTGCATATTTAAAAGGGGAAATTTTAGACACTTGGGAAGACGGCGCCGTGATATTGTGCGGCGGCGTAGGGTATGAAGTGAACCTTGCTCATACCACCGCTCAAACGCTCACGCGCGGCAGCGAAGCATCCTTTTATGTCGCCGAATCAATGGCGCCGTACGATGCGCCGAGTCTCTACGGGTTTGCCCGCAAAGAAGATAAAGAGTTGTGGCTACTATTCAAAAGTGCTATCCCCAATACCGGCCCTAAAAAAGCCATGGAATTTTTAAATAAAGCCTTGCGCTCGGTGGCCGATTTTCATCAAGCCATCATCAACGGTGACCCTAAAATTTTGACGGGCATTTTCGGTTTTACAGCCAAAACAGCCGAAAAATTAATCAACTCCCTTAAAGATAAAATGGATGCCATCACCGTGCAAGGTGAAAGCAAGATTAAAGTGCTTGGTAATGCACCTTATTTAAGCGAAGTGCAAGAAGCATTGGGCGCACTGGGTTATTCGGCGGCCGAATCCCGCCGCGCCTTGGAACAATTACAAACGCAGGGGCTTTCGTCCTCCGACAAACTGGAAGATATTATTAAACAAGCCCTGCGCTTACTGAACAAATGAGCAACCAAAACGAAATTTTAAACGTCACCCAATTACCCGACGAATCGGCCGGCATGGAAGCGGCTTTACGGCCCTCCACGCTGGAAGAATTTGTCGGGCAGGAAAAATTAAAAGCCAACCTGCGTATTTTTATCGAAGCGGCCCAAGCCCGCAAAGAAGCGCTGGACCATTGCTTATTTTACGCGCCGCCTGGTCTAGGTAAAACCACCCTGGCCAACATTTTAGCGCACGAAATGGGCGTCAATATCAAAGTTACTTCGGGCCCTGTGCTGGCGCGCCCCGGCGATTTGGCCGCCATGCTAACCACCGAACTGGCCGACGGTGATATTTTGTTTATTGACGAAATACACCGCTTAAATCCCGCGGTAGAAGAAGCGCTTTATCCGGCGATGGAAGATTTCACTTTCTTTATTAACACCGGCAAAGGGGCCGGATCCACTACCTTAAAATTAGCCGTTCCCCGTTTCACGCTGGTGGGTGCCACCACCCGCTCCGGGCTGCTCACCGGCCCGTTGCGCGACCGCTTTGGTATCGTTTTTAATCTCGGTTTTTACGAGATACCGGAAATTACCGACATCTTGGCCCGCTCCGCACGGTTGCTTAACATTGAGGCCGACCGCGCCGGTTTAACGGAACTGGCCAAACGCTCCCGTGGCACTCCGCGTATTGCCAACCGCTTACTCCGTCGCGCACGCGATTTTGCACAAGTTCAGGGCAATGGTATCATCACACAAGAAATTGCCCGGACGGCCATGGACTCCTTAGACATCGACCATGAAGGGTTGGACAGCGTGGACAAACGCTTACTCACTGCGCTGATTGACCGCTTCGGCGGCGGCCCCGTAGGGGTAGAAAATTTGGCGATTGCCGTTTCGGAATCGACGGACACTTTAACGGACGTCATAGAGCCGTACCTTATTAAAGCCGGCTTTATTGCGCGCACACCGCGTGGCCGCGTGGCTACGCCCAAAGCCTATGAACATTTAGGACGCCCGCAAACGGCGAACACCCTTTTTTAATGGCATGAACAAACTGTTCCGCATTTTTTTACTCGCTTTTCTTTCCCTGCCCATGGCGGCCTGTATGGTACCCTCGGCTAAACAGGCTAAGACGTCTGTTCCCGCAACGGCTACTTCTACTCCGGTCGCCAGTTTGTCATTACCAGATACACCTTCCGTCTTAGCGGAAGCTCCGCAAACAGCAGAAAAACCGGAGCCGGAACCACCCTCGCAAGCACCACAAACAAATACCGCAAAAAAGAACAAACATATTGTTCGTGTTTTACTGGCCGACAATCAAAAATCAGCCCATATCAAACATAGCGGACGCGTGTATATTTATACACAAGATTTAAGTAAAAAATACAAGATTTCTTCCGAAGGGACAATTTCTGTTTCCGTTCGCAAAACAGGGCAAGTACAGGTAGGCTCTCTGCTGGCCGAACAACCCGTTATTTTAGAACCCGATAATGATACTCTTTTTACCTGGGACAATAATCTATATGCCGGAAAAATTTTCATCGTTCCGGCCAACTATACATTTTTAATTGTGGAGCACGCCGATTTGGAAAATTATCTCTACGGCGTGTTGCCCTACGAAATGAGTTACTCCTGGCCACTGGAAGCCTTGAAAGCACAAGCCGTCGCCGCCCGCACGTATACAATGAAAACAATTGAAAACGTCAAAAATAAATACTTTGATTTATACAGCGATGTACGCAGTCAAATGTACAAGGGCGGCGGCAAACAGTATGATTCCGTCCGCAAAGCAGTAGACGGCACGCGTTCACAAGTGCTAACCTACAATGGAAAACTTTTTTATACTTATTACCACGGCAACTGCGGTGGAGGCACAGATGATGTACGCAGCTGGACGCCTACCGCCACTTCTATCCCGCCGCTTTCCGGTGCTTCCTGCTCATATGATTCACACTCCAAAAGCCACTCGTGGTCCATGGATATCTCGGCAGCCAAAGTAATGGAATACTCCAAAAAAGTAGGGCTCAACGGCACGCTTAAAAGTGTAAAAGTGGCCGCCAAAACACGCACCGGACGCGCCACACAATTGACCATTCAAACCACTAAAGGCCGTAAAAATGTATCGTGTCCCAAGTTCCGTTTGGCCACCGGTTTGCGCAGTTGCAAAATCACGCATACATCTATGAAAGCACAAAAAGTACATTTTGAAGGCAAGGGCTACGGTCACGGCATTGGCATGTGTCAGGACGGTGCCAACGGCATGGCCAAAGCCGGCAAAACGTACGAACAAATTTTGAAGAATTATTATCCGAGTGCTAAAATCACTCCGTTAAAATAATATGGCATTTGAACGCTTTAAACAACTCGATCTTGATCCGCTGATTGCTAAACAACCAGCCACTCCGCGCGATAGTGCGCGCCAAATGGTGCTCCACCGCGATACGCATACGATTGAACACCGTATCTTCCGCGATATCCATGAATATTTTAACACAGGGGACGCGCTGGTTATTAACAACACAAAAGTTTTTCCCGCTAAATTATTTGCACACAAACCGACGGGTGGCAAAGTGGAAGTATTGCTCGTACGCCCCATGCAAAACGCACGCACATGGGCCGTTCTCACGCGCGATTACAAAGAAGGTATTACGCTCGATTTTGGTGACGGATTATCTGCCCGTACCTTGGGAAAGACCAATAACAATGAAGTCATTTTGGAATTTAATGCCGATGATATTTTACCGTTTTGTGACGCGCACGGACTAATGCCTTTGCCTCAATACATTGAAAAAGCCCGCAAACACGAAGGCATGAGCCCCAGCATCGCTACGGACAAAGAACGCTACCAAACCGTCTACGCATTACACAAAGGTTCTATCGCCGCACCGACGGCAGGGTTTCACTTTACGCCCGAATTATTACAAAAATTAAAAGATAAAGGCGTGCATATTTGCTACATCACATTACATGTGGGATGGGGCACCTTTAAACCGCTTCGCGGTGAACCGCAAGACCATAAAATGCTGGCCGAATTGGGCGAAGTATCTGCCGAAACAGCCGACACGTTAAACCGCGTCCGCGCCGAAGGTAAACGTGTATTTTCCTGCGGCACCACCAGCACGCGCACGCTGGAAACGTTCACGGACGAGCAGCACATTACACACGCAGGCAAAAAATGGACTGACTTATTTATCTATCCGGGTTATCAGTTCAAAGCTATTGACTGCCTGATTACCAATTTCCACTTTCCCGATTCCACCCCGCTCTGTATGACCAGCGCTTTTGCCGGTGAAGATTTTATTTATGAAGCCTATCTGCAAGCCGTGGAAAAGAAATATCGTTTCTATTCTTTCGGGGATAGCATGTTGATTTTATAACCTCGCTTGTTCATTAAAAAACCCCGCCTTTCGGCGGGGCTTTTTATAACTAAATTCAGCGATTAAACAGCCGGCGGTAACGGACCGACATCTTTATTTTCCGGCAGTACGTATGGTTTTTTAAGGTACGATTTGGCTAAATCATCAAAACCCCATTGGTCATGAAACGACAACACATAACGATACTGCGCTTTGGCGGCTTCGCGCTCGCCGAGCACATCATAGACCTGCCCTAAACGAAGCGCGTTCCACACCCCCCAACGGCTGGGTGCCTGTGCTTGTAAAGCGGCAGCCCCTTTCTCAAAAATTGCACGGGCCTCTTCAAAATTTCCTTGTGCCATTTGCACAGTGCCTAGTGCCGTATATGCACGTGCAATATAAATGTCTTTATAAAATTTATCGCTGCCAATTAAAGACAAAAACTGTTGTGCCTGCGCGGTGACTTCATCGTACTGTTTATTTTCGTACAAACAAATCACTTCCACGTAATGCATGAGCGGATTTTTGGGATATTTAGCGCGCAACTGGCGAATAAATTCCAATGAAACGTCCGGTGCATAAAACGGACTGTTGCGCGTGTTTTGCACTTCAATCAAAATCAACTTAGCGCTATCGGCGGTAAAGGTGGCTTTTTCGCGGGCGAGATTTAAATCTTTCACCCCTTCTTCGGGGTTGCCTTTAATGGCCACGATTTTGGCCAGCACTTTGATAACGGTAGGCAATGTACCGGCAAAATACTGATAAATACCCAGCCCGAAATACGCATCATAATACGTTGGATCCAATTCCAATGAACGTTCCAAATTTTTAATCGCTTTGCGGCCTGAAAAATAAGCCGTCACCCAGCGGCGCGTGCGCATGGAAAACATGGCTCTTAAACCATTAAGTGCACCAAGCCCCATGTAGGCATTGGCGTCATCGGGATGTTTTTTGAGCCAGCGCCGCGTGCCGGAAATAGATTCGTCCAAAATATTTTCAAACACTTTGCGCTGTGCTTCGTCGCTCGTTTCGAACTCGTATTCATAACGTGCCCACGCAATCATCGCGCGGCCGAAGTGGCCGAACGGATGATCGGGGTATTGGTCAAATACTAATTGGATATTTTTTTCGGCGGTAGGAAAGTCCAAACTGTACACACCGTTAAGACCTTCGGAAGCATAGACCATGATGTCGGGCGGCAAATTGATTTCCGCCCGCGTAAAAGGGCTGTTCCCGGCCAATAAACAAACGGCTAGTACAAGCCTAAGCCCTTGGCGCCAGTTCATTATTTGGCCTCAATTTTATCTTTGCCGAAATACGGACGCAAAGCTTCGGGAATAATCACTGATCCGTCGGCCTGTTGGAAGTTTTCCAAGATGGCAGCCAAGGTGCGCCCGACGGCCAAACCGCTGCCGTTTAATGTGTGGACATATTCCTGTTTACCTTGTTCGTTTTTAAAACGCATGCCGATACGGCGCGCCTGGAAATCCAAACAGTTGGAGCAGGAAGAAATTTCGCGGAATCTGTTTTCGCTGGGCATCCACACTTCAATATCATACGTTTTTGCCGATGAGAAACCGATGTCACCGCTGCACAGTTCCACTACATGATACGGCAGACCCAATTCCCGCAAAATGGCTTGCGCGTCTTTTACCATCACTTCTAACATATCGTAAGAATTTTCCGGTTTGGACAACATCACTAATTCCACTTTATCAAATTGATGGTTGCGGATAAGTCCGCGCGTATCTTTGCCATACGTGCCCGATTCCTTGCGGAAGCAAGGCGTGTAACCGGTCAGTTTAATCGGCAATTCTTCTACCGGAATTACGCGCGTGCGGTTGAGGTTGGTAAGTGGAATTTCCGCCGTAGAAATCAAAAATTGTTTCGGTTCGCCCGTCAATTCATACATGTCTTCGCGGAATTTAGGCAACTGGCCGGTACCCAACAAAATTTCTTCGTTGACAATAACCGGCGGCAACACTTCCAGATATCCTTTCTTGGCATGGCGGTCCAACATAAACGAAATAATGGCGCGTTCCAAGCGGGCTCCGTCGCCTTTAAACAAAGCAAACCGGCTACCTGACAAAGCGGCCGCGGCAGCAAAATCCAAAATGCCTAATTTTTCACCGACAGCCTGATGGTCAAGCGGCGTAAAATCAAATTTAGGAAGCGGAATATCACACGGGGTTACTTCGGGGTTGTCCGCATCGGACGTCCCCACCGGAATCCCTTCATGCGGTAAATTGGGAATAGATAAAAGCAGTTGGTTAATCTCTTGCTTTTTGGGTTCCAGGTCCGCTTCGGCGGCGGCCATTTCATTTTTCAGTTGGCCCACTTCGGCCATGGCAGCCTGCGCGGCAGCATCGCCTTGTTCTTTTTTAATTTTGCCGATAGATTTAGACATCTCATTGCGTTTGGCACGCAGTTCTTCCACACGGGCTAAAACGGTTTTATAATCGGTATATTTGGCCAACACTTCATCTATTTGCGCGGCCAAGGCCGGCTTGCGCAACGATAAGCGTTTTTTTACTTCTTCGGGGTTTGCAACGATTTGTTTGATGTCTAACATATATTCCTCTTTATTTTGTTTCTATATCTATTAAATACGGCTCCGGAAAATAATGGCGGTACGGCTTAAAAGTGGCCACCGCATATTCCATTCCTTTCGCCGTCAGCAAGCGCACGCTAACCGGTGCGGCCGCGCTTTGCGAAGCAATCAATGTGCCCGCCACCAATACAATCACCACTACCAGCGTTTTGATGCAGGAAAAAAATGCCTGCACGGCAAAATGAAGGGTTGGGTTAACAAAAGAATCGGGTAATCGGGCCATACATTACGGTCGCTTTGCTAATTCCTTTTCAAAACTTTTCACGAGCCGGCGCGCAATAGAATCGGCCGCGTCCAACGCGCTGGTAGCCGTCGTTTCCGACGAACCTATCCAAATAATTTCTGCCGTTTCCACATCCACCAGTTTGGCAATAATACCTACCCGCGCGTCAATCGTATATTGCGTCGGGCGAACTTCGGCCGCATGGGAAACTTGTGTACCCACCTGCCGCAAATTACCGGCAAACGAGCCGTCGGGCAAGCGGATTACTTCCTGTTGTACGACCGGGCGCGTTTCTGTGCGGCGGGAAGAGGTTAATGCCATCTCCGTGCGGGCCGGTGTATAGGTACTCACTTCCCCCACCAGTAGCACATCTACCCCCAACACACGTCCGATTTCTCGCGTGGTCTGCGGAGATAAATACCCGGAGACGGACACATTATGCTCGTGTAAAACATTTTCCAAGTGGGCGCGTTCCACCACTTTAAAACCGGCTTGAATTAAATACTTGGCAAATAAATTTTCCGTTCCTTGCAGCGCGGCGGAAGCGCCTTCAAACCCCATCACGCCGATACGTTCCATACGATTGAAATCGTACGTCGGGCTAATGACGGTTTTAGGCGTACAACCGGCCAAAAAGAGAAGGGCCGAAAGCAAAAAACAAGCGGTTTTCTTCATATTCGTATTATATAATTTTTAAGGCACGTAAAATTATGTATTGTAAAATAGACTTAAAATTTTTACAATATAGTTACCCTTAACGGAAAGGAGATTTATGAAAAAATTATTATTGCTATGTGCATTATTGGCAGCTGTGCCTGCCTTAGCGCAAGACTATTACGGCTTGCAGGAATACGGGTTGCGTAAAAACACAACTCGTGTGGAATTGTACGGTGGTATGTCTTTCCCCCAAGATAATTGGAAACATGCCGGCGTAGAACTCGGTACCACCGGTTGGACGGCCGGTATCGGCTTTACGCGCAACGTGGTGTCGTTCTTCGGTTTAGGTATCGATGGAAACTATGCCCAATTGGGTGACGGTGAAAAAGTAGCCGGCAAGTATTACCGCACCGGTGTTGCTACCGGACTTGTGACCGGGCGCTTTACGTTCTTCCCTTCCCAAGCCACCCGCTTGTATGTGCCGTTCGGCGCCGGGATCGGGCATGTGTTCGCCCGTGAGAAAAACGGGACCACGCATCAAACTTTTGACAGCACCGATTTAACCCAAATGTTAGGGCTCGGTATGGAATTTGATATTGACGAAACAGTAATCTTCGGTGTAGAAGGCCGCTATTATTTGCAAGAAGTCAACGATGATTTCAAAACGCAATTTGGCAAAAGCCGCTATCACCACATGTTATTTATGCTTAAACTCGGTTGTCGTTTCTAACCCGAACAAAAGGACAAAATCTTTTAACCGCCGTGAATTTTTACGGCGGTTTTTTTTGCGGTTTGTTTGCATTTCTTGTTTTAGGTATTGTATGATAGAACTATGGAAGAAATGTTAATTAAACTCGGGCTGTCCCTTATTTTGGGCGGCGCGCTTGGCATGGAACGACAATACCACGACAAGCCAGCTGGTTATGCGACCAACTGTTTAATTTGTCTGGGCGCTATGTTGTTTACCGTCTTATCCCAGTACATGGGTTATGCCGGTGGAGACCCGGGCCGCATTGCCGCACAGGTGGTGACGGGTGTGGGTTTTATCGGCGCGGGTGCCATTTTGCGCGACGGGAATAAAATCTCCGGTATTACAACTGCCGCCGGTGTGTGGCTGGTAGCCGCTATTGGTATGGCCGTCGGATACGGAGCATATATTTGGGCCACACTTTGCACCGCGTCTTTGTTACTGGTGCAATTGGGTGTGCGCAAAACATTGAAATTTTTGGAATTTGTTAAACGCTACGATACCATCTTTCTGACCTGTGATCCGAAATGGGATACCGTAGAAAAAATTTGCAAAAAAATAGAAAGCCAACACGTGACGATTTTAAAACGGGATGTGTCCAAGCAAGACAATTTGTTTAATGTCTGCATTGTGGCTACATTTACCGGGCACGAATTTCAAAACATCACTCGGGATTTGCTGGAAATGCCCGAAGTACACAGTTTGTATAAATAATTAAAGGAGACTTATGACTAACCAACTACCTGCTATACCGTTGTTTAATTTAAAAGAACAACATGATAGTTTAAAAGAACAAATCAACGCCGCGGCGGCCGACGCACTCAACTCAATGCACTGGCTGTTAGGTGAACAAACCCAAAAATTTGAAGAAGAATTCGCCCAATTAATCGGCGTGAAACATTGTATCACCTGCTCGTCGGGTGCTAGCGCCATACAAATTGCGCTCAAAGCTGCCGGCATCGGTGAAGGGGATGAAGTGATCACCACGCCTTTTACGTTCATCGCCACCACTTCGTCTGTATCTCTGACCGGAGCCAAATTCGTTTTTGCTGATATTGATCCCGTCACTTACAACATTGATGTTGCCGACGTAGAACGCAAAATCACCAAAAAAACAAAAGCTATCTTACCCGTCCATCTCTACGGTTATCCCGCCAACATGGACGCTATTATGCACTTGGCCAACGAACATAATTTAAAAGTAGTGGAAGACTGCGCGCAAGCGCACTTGGCGATGGCCGACGGTGTAATGGTAGGTGGCATCGGTGATGCGGGTTGTTTTAGTTTTTATCCCAGCAAAAATTTAGGTGCTTGCGGAGACGCCGGGTGTATTACTACCAACGACGACGCAATTGCCGAACGTTGCCGCTCGTTGCGCCACAGCGGACGCGCCAAAGACAAAGCATACGAATACGACTTGGAAGGCTCTACATTACGTATGGATGAAATTCAGGCCGCCATTTTGCGTGTGAAATTGCCGCACTTGGAAGAATGGACCGAAAAACGCCGCAAAGCAGCCGCGTGGTATACCGAAGGACTCACCGGTGTGCCGGTCATTCTCCCCCCTACTCCGCCGGCGGGTTATGCCCAATCGTATTACGTGTACACAATCCGCGCGGAAAAGAGGGACCAGTTACAGGCTTATTTAAAAGAACATAATATCGGTTCTGCCGTTTATTACCCCGTGCCGCTTTACAAACAACCTGCTTATAAACATTTAGGTTTTAACGCGGCTGATTATCCGCAAGCCGAAAAAGCCGCACAAGAAGTGCTGTCTATCCCGATGTTCCCCGAAATTACGGAAGAACAAGTACAGCGCGTGTGCGATACAATTCGTGCTTTCTACGAAGAACAAGCCGCTTAACTAATCTTGTTAACTCACAAAAAACCTGTCCTTAAACGGACAGGTTTTTTATATAATAAAAATACTTTAAAAAAAGGGTAATTACGTGTCAAACAAGAACAAAGGTTTTACGCTAATTGAATTGCTGGTCGTAGTGCTGATTATCGGCATCTTGTCGGCAATCGCTATGCCGCAGTATCAAAAAGCGGTGGAAAAATCGCGTGCGTCACAGGCCTTTGTTTTGATTCGCTCCCTTCTCAACGCATATGAATCATTTTATGCGGCCAATAGCACCTATCCGGACTATTTTGACCAATTAGACGTAGAAATGAAAAACTGGACAGGCACCACCGCGTGGTACAGCAGTTGTACCGACACCCGTTCCAACGATAATTGGTCGTTGCAGATTCTTTCCAGCGCAACCTCAAAAGCCTTATATGTGGGCCGTATTAGCGGCAAATACAAAGGGGCTGGCTTTGCCATTTATTCCACAACTACTTTGACAGGCGTTCCGGCAGATGAAGTGCTGTGTTTGGAGCGTACCAGCTCGGGGATCCTTTTTGCGGAAGAAGAAGGCTCTTATTGTAAAGGAATTTTTAAAGGCACTAAAATTTTCACCAACGATAAAGCGCGCATTTATACACTACCCAAATAAAAAACGATATATTTCCTTTGTTTTATCAACGAGAGTAATGACAATATATCTCTTCTGCAACAAAAAAGCGGAGCCGAAAAGGCTCCGCTTTGTGATGAATAAAACACTTATAACATTTTGTGTTTCAAACGACCGGCAATATTATCTAGTTCATCTAGCGAATGATAATGAATAATCAGTTGCCCTTTCTTCATATTCTTGCCGTATTTGATTTCCACTTTCGTTCCGAGCACTTGTTGCAAGTCATTCTCAAAACTGGCCACATCAGCCGGTTTGGGGCCTTTTTCGGCTTTTTTTGCGGGAGAAAGCAATGCGCGGGCCGCATCTTCAGCTTGGCGCACGGACATTTTGCTGTTATTCATTTTTTTGAATAATGCTTCCCGTTTCAACGGATCGGCCAACATCAGTAAAGCGCGTCCATGCCCTTCGGTAATCGTACCCGCTTGCAACGCTTCTTGAATAGCCGGCTCCAATTCCAATAAACGCAATGCGTTGGAAACGGCCGCCTTTGATTTACCGCAATACGAAGCCAAATCTGTCTGCGTGATAGCAAACTTACTCATCAAATTGCGGTAACCTAACGCTGTTTCAATGGGATTTAAATCCTCGCGTTGGATATTTTCAATTAACGCAAGCGCGCACAATTCCTGATCCGTCAGCCGTTTGTGTACAATAGCATCAATTTCCGTCAGTCCGGCCAGTTGCGTGGCGCGGAAACGGCGTTCCCCGACGACAATTTCATATTTATCCAGCCCAGCATCGTACACCACCACAATCGGCTGTGTCAAACCGTGTTCTTTAATAGACTGGGCCAGTTCGTTTAATTTTTCTTCATCAAATACGCGGCGCGGCTGAAAACGGTTGGGAACAATTTTGTCTACCGCAATGCGCGAAACGCTCATTCCCATAGAAGGCGCTGCGGCAACAGCCTGTTGCGTATCCATAGCGGCAATTTTTTGAGTGGGTTTTATTAAGGCATCTAAACCTTTTCCTAATGCTTGTCTGGCCATATCAGCCTCCGAAATCATAATTTACGGGCATATCTCCCGTCATTTTAAAGTCTTTGTAATCTTCCGCTACGGCTCCGCGGCGGACGAGAAATTCTATCGCCAGTTGGATGTAGGCATTGGCTCCGCGGCAAGCCGGATCATAATCAAAGATAGCCTGCCCGAAACTGGGTGCTTCAGCCAAGCGAACATTGCGCGGAATCGGTGTTTTATACACTAATTCCCCAAAATAACGGCTTACTTCCCCAAACACTTGCTTGGAAAGGTTCATGCGGGAATCGTACATCGTCAGCACGCCACCGTCCATTTTAAGTTTAGGATGCAAAAATTGTTTGATTTTCTGCACCGTGGCCATAAAGTGTGCCAACCCTTCCATGGCATAGTATTCGCATTGTACGGGAGTAATGACACTGTCGGCCGCCATCATAGCATTGAGCGTCAAAATACCTAAGGAAGGCGGACAATCAATAATAATATAGTCGTACATATCCCGCAACGGAGAAATGGCGTTTTTGAGCACATTTTCGCGCCCGTCCACGTTTACAAGTTCCACTTCCGCACCAGCCAAATTATTACAGGAAGGAAGCACGTCCAACATTTCGTTAGAAGTTTGGCGCACCACATCACTAAACGGGGCGTTACCGGTTAACAAATCATAGATAGATTTTTCACCGTCATTTACAATGACACCCAATCCGGAGCCGGCGTTCCCCTGCGGATCAAAATCGATTAACAATACTTGTTGGTTCAAACATGCCAACGCATAGGCTAAATTGATGGAGGTGGTTGTTTTGCCCACTCCCCCCTTTTGGTTGGCCACTACTACAATTTCTGCCATACTTCCTCCCATAGTTACCTATGTATATTAAATCATAAACAAACGGTTTAAGCAAGTGTTTTCACGTGAAAACCTTACATTTTGCGAATCCGTTTTAACGGCCAATGGATAAACCATGCCTTCCCTTTGATGTTTTCCCGCGGCACAGGTCCCCAGAAACGGGAATCACAGGAATTGTCGCGGTTGTCTCCCATTACAAAATAGCTCCCTTCCGGCACCACGACCGGACCAAACTGGTCTCTTAAATAAGGTCCATAAATTCCGTCCAGTTTGTGTTGTTCCCATAACGACTGGTATTCTTCCTTCGTCATTTCATCCACAAAATGAGTGCGGGCAACGGGATCATACTTCTCATAATCATGCAAAGGCAATAATTCGCCGTTGACATAGGCGCGGGAATCAATTACCTGCACAGTATCCCCCCCTTTGGCAATAACACGCTTAACAAAGTCGCGCCCATATTGGCTGCCACCACAATTTAATTGCTCACGCGTTAATGCCGGGAATTTAAAAATAACAATATCTTCCTCTTTAATAGGAGAATATTCCCAGAAAAATTTATTTGTAAACGGCAGGCGGAACCCATAAACAGCTTTATTTACAAACAAATGATCGCCTTCCAACAATGTATCCCGCATAGAGGCGGACGGGATCTTAAAAGCCTGTATAAAGAAGAACATAACAATAGAGGCTACAAATCCCGCAAAATATACCGTATTGCACCAGTCTAAGGCCGATTTGACAAGATTGTCTTTCTTTTCTTTATCCGCTTTTTTAGCCACTATAAAGCCGGCTACTGCCGCCACAATACATCCGGCAAAGCCCAAGAAAAGTTTAGCAAGCGGGAGATTTTCTCCGCCACTTTTCACAAAAACAAGCAAATACCATGCACAAGATAAGATTGTTAGCAAATATAGTGCGTGCCAACCAGCAAAGCGGAGGGGGGAAGATAGTTTTTCTTTCTTCATCAGCCTGCGCGAAACAAAACTAAACACATACATTATACAAGCAATGATAAATAAGCGTATTTCCATAGTATTTCCTTTTAAGCATTGTTTTCACGTGAAAACTTTTGCTCTATTTGTTGATAAATTTGTTGATACTTTTGGGGAGCCACCGTCATTTGAGATGACTTTTCTGCTGAAAATTTAGACATTTTCTGACGTAAAAGTTGATTAGACGCCAATTCACTCATCAAACAGCTAAGCAGTGTCGTATCTTGTGGACAAAACACGTATCCGTTCTTGCCATGCTCTACCCAAAGAGGCATATCTCCTGCT
>Ga0265300_10002379_pt1 | contig 16345 bp, 11 predicted proteins | sample AusTroGonzalo_MG_FD_193482 | JGI IMG/M metagenome (GOLD analysis project Ga0265300, IMG submission 193482) | Bovine rumen microbial communities from tropical cattle in Woodstock, Queensland, Australia - Gonzalo_03 | ecosystem: Host-associated > Mammals > Digestive system > Stomach > Rumen ...
AGCCATGTGGATAGCAGAAGTTGCCGGGCTGTAGAAAGCAGAACCGCGACCGAGGAGGTTCACGATTTCGCCACCAGCACCTGCGGTACGCTTTGCGAGTTCGGCAAACTTTTCCTTGCTCATGAGCTGAGAAACCGGGATACCGCCGACAGAGACGCATTCCATGATGGAGACCATCGTGTCGCCGTGGCCGCCCATAACGAGAGCCTTGACGTCTTCGACGGAAACGCCGAGTTCGTCAGCGACGAAGCAAGCGAGACGAGCAGAGTCGAGCACGCCAGCCATACCGATCACCTTGTTGGCCGGGAGGCCAGACTGCTTCTGCATGTTGTAGACCATGGCGTCGAGCGGGTTCGTAATAACGATCACGAATGCATCCGGAGCGTTTTCCTTGATAGCTTCAGCAACAGTCTTGATAACGCCGCAGTTCTTGTCGAGGAGGTCGTCACGGCTCATGCCCGGCATACGCGGGAAACCAGCGGTAACGATAACGACGTCAGCACCCTTAATAGCGGAATAATCAGTAGAACCCTGAAGATCAACGGACGAATTGATGACGGAGCGGCCTTCCATAATATCGAGAGCCTTACCCTTCGGCATGCCCTGAGTCATCGGGATGTCGATAAGGACGACGTCGCCGAGGTTCTTCTGTGCAAGCACGAGAGCCATTGTACCACCAATTTGACCAGCACCAACGAGTGCAATCTTCTTTCTAGCCATGATTAACCTTCCTTTTAAGGTATTAAAAATTTTACGTACCAAATATAGCAAAAGAAATGTAAAACCGGCAATATTAACCAATGTTACATATTATTTATTTGAGGGGCAAACATTCAACAGGCTTTTCTAGAAACTAATAACAAGTAACTAGTAACTATTTTCTATCTTTGTGCCCACTATGAGTATTGCTATTCCTCAACTGCCTAAGGGCACACGCGATTTTTATCCGGAAGCTGAACGCATCCAGAACTATATTTTTGACACCTGGCGCAAGGTCGCCGAAAGCTTCGCCTACGAAGAATACGAAGGTCCGATGTTTGAACATTTGGAACTTTACACCGGCAAGTCCGGCGAAGAAATCGTAAGCCAGCTCTACAACTTTAAGGACAAGGGCGACCGCGAAATTGCACTCCGCCCGGAAATGACGCCGACGCTCGCCCGCCTCGTGATCCAGAAGGCCCGCGAACTCAAGAAGCCGTTCAAGTGGTTCTCCATGCCGCGCCTGTTCCGTTACGAAAAGGCTCAGAAGGGTCGCCTTCGCGAATTCTTCCAGCTGAACATGGACATCATCGGTACCGAAAGCATCTACGCCGAAGCAGACTTGCTCGCTTCCATCGCCACGATGCTCCGCAAGTTCGGCCTCAAGGACACGGACTTTGCGATTGGCGTTTCGAGCCGCAAGCTCCTCGCCACCTACCTCGAAGAAATTGGCGCTCCGAATCCGGCACTCGTTTATCCGGTGCTCGACCGTCGCTTGAAAATCGGTCCGGAAGCTTTTGCCAAGGCTCTTACCGAAGCAGGCCTTTCCGAAGCACAGATCAAGCAGCTCGACGATTTCATGAGCTGCAAGTCTATCGAAGAAGTGCGCGCCGCCGTGAAGAGCGAAAACGCAACCGCAGCCCTCAAGGAAATTGAAGACTTGTTCGCAACGCTTGCCGCCGCAGGCTTCAGCGAATGCGTGAACCTCGACCTTTCGATTGTGCGCGGCCTCGCCTACTACACGGGCATCGTGTTCGAAGTGTTCGACAAGGGTAAATCCATGCGCGCCATCGCTGGTGGCGGACGTTACGACAGCCTTACCGAAAAACTCGGTGGTGACCGCATTCCGGGCGTTGGCTTTGGCATGGGCGACGTCGTCTTGGCCGACCTCCTCCGCGAACGTGGACTTTTGCCGAGCCCGAAGCAGCATGTGGACTTCTACATCGCAAGCTTCACGAACGACATGAAGAAGATTTTCGAAACGGCCCAGGTGTTCCGCGCAAACGGCAACTCTGTTTCTCATCCGCTAGCTTCCATGAAGATGGGCAAGCAGTTGGAACAGGCCAACTACCAGGGTGCATCCATCGTCGTCTACGTGGATGGCGACAAGGCTTCCGCCGGACAGTTCGAATTCAAGGACCTCCGCGACGGTACAATGCACGTAGGCGATGTGGCCGCGATCGTTGAACAGCTGAAAGCATAGATTCTTCGACTTCGCTCAGGACGACACAATCGTCCTGAACACAGGATAATATTCATGACTCCAGTAAAAGTACTCATCAGTATCGTTTCCCTGTTCCTCGTCCTCGGGGTGATGGCACTTGCCTACCCTGAAGACGGAATCCATGTTGGCGATACGACGCTCCGTTACCCGAAGCTTTCTCAAGTCTTTGAAAAGGCCGAGACGACAACGGACTCCGCCGGTAACAAGGTCAAGGTCGAGCAAGTCGATCCGGAAGAAGCCATCCGTCAGATGATGGAAGAGACCAAGGCAAAGCAATTTGCGGCGTTCTCCGATTCGCTCAAGTACTACGAAGACTTCTTCAAGGAAGGCCGTACGCGCTTTGACTTGCCGGGCAACGACCTCACGTGGTTTGACCGTTTCTTCCAGAGCCTCCAGCAGGCCAAGAAAGATTCGACTACGATCCACGTGATCCACTACGGCGACTCGCAGCTCGAAGAAGACCGCATTTCTTCGACGATCCGCGAAGACCTCCAGACGGAATTCGGCGGTAACGGTCCGGGTATGCTCCCTGCTGTCATGCACATTCCGTCGCAATCGACGACGCAGTGGAACAACGGCAACTTGCAGCGCTACATCGTGTTTGGCCCCAAGGAAGAACACGCTACGCACAACCGTTACGGTCCTTTGGCCCAGGTGGGCGAACTCAACGGTTCTGCCGTTATCGGAGTCAAGAAGCGTGAAGGACGCAAGGACATGTTCCCGCACGTCGGTGGCTACTCGGTCATCAAGGTTCTCGCCGCCAACAAGGGCAGCTTGAAGCTCAAGCTCACCTACGAGCATGAAGTGTCTGAAATCGTCGGCCAGAATGCAGACGGCACTCCGAAGACCAAGAAGAAGAACAAGAAAGAAACGGCCCAGGATCCGATCGTTGAAAAGTTCACGAAGTTGAACGTCTACACGTGGAAACTCCCGGACACGACTTCGAACATCAAGCTTTACCTGAACGGACGCACGGAAATCTATGCGATTTCTGTGGATGGTTCTTATGGTGTCGCTGTGGACAACGTTGCAATGCGCGGTAGCTCGGGTACGGTATTCCACAAGATCGATAGCCAGCTCCTTGCCGAATCTTACAAGGCAATGAACGCCAAGCTTATCATCATGGAGTACGGCGGAAACATGGTGCCGAGCATGACGCCCAAGACTCTGGACTGGAGCAAGAAACTCATTACCAGACAAATTCAGGCTGTCAAGAAAGCGAACCCGGACGCCGACATTCTCTTTATCGGTCCGGCCGACATGGCTAAACAAATTAACGGAAGATGGCAGACTTATCCAGGTCTTGGCATCACGATCAAGATGCTTCGCGAAGTGGCTCTTGAAAACGGCCTTGCTTACTGGGATATGCACCGCGTGATGGGCGGTGAAGGAGCCATGATCAAGTGGGTCAAGAAGGCTCCGCCTCTCGGCTTTACCGACCATGTACACTTTACACGTAAAGGAGCCTCTTACATGGGCGATCTGTTCTGCTCATCGCTCCATATGTACTACGACTACTACCAATTCCGCGACAGGCACAATCTGAACGATTCCAAGCTCAAGGACATCCGTAAGTATTCCAACAAGCCTGTCGACACAGAAACAAGCGCAAAAGAAACAAACAATCAATCTCTAAATGCCGAGGGGGGCAAATAGGTGATCAGGAAGCTTGCTGTTATTGCGGTTTGCCTAGGCATTTTAGCAGCGGAGTCCATTTCCAAAGATATGGAAATCACTCCGGGCTACTATGACGTAGACTTTACGAAATACGACTTTATCGATACATCGCTGAACACCATCCAGTTCCCGAAAGGAAACGCCACGTTCGAGCCGTTTTTCAAGAAGCTCGACACGCTCGTTTTTGAGAACAAGGGAAAAGTGCGAATTCTCCACATCGGAGGATCCCACTTGCAGGCAGACGTGATCTCCGGGCGTATCCGCGAACACCTCGTGAAAGAATATCCAGGTGCATCGGCAGGTCGTGGTTTTATATTCCCGTATTCCGCAGCAAGAACAAACACTCCCTCTAGCTACGCCAGTTACTATAAAGGCATTTGGGACAAAAGCAAGAACGTCCAGAAAGAAATCACGAAGCAGCTCGGCCTCTTGGGAATTGCGGTTAGCACTTGCGACCCGCGCGCCGAGATTACGCTCCTTTTGGACAAATACAATTCCGAACCGCTCTGGGGCGAAACGAGTTTTAGACTTTTCGGATTCAGCGACAGCAACAACGTGCAGCCGGTGCTCCGCATTGACTCGATGGATGTTTCCGGAACGTTCGATTCGACAAGCCAAAGCTACGTATTCGTAAGCCCGCGCCCGATCGATACCATCCAGATTGCATTCCGCTGGGCCGATACGACCAAGCAGGCCGAAGTCGCCGCCTTCATCACGGACTCTCTCTACAAGGATTCCGTTGCACGAGCAGACTCCCTCGCCCGCGTTGCCGATTCCTTGCGTCTTGATTCTCTCGGACTTTTGCCGTCTTCAAGTTCCGTAGCCGCCTTGCCGTCCGCAACTCCCGCCCTCGACACGATGTTCCAGGACGACTGCGGCGACGTACTCGACACGAACTGCATGAACCGCGATGAAGACAACCGCATCCCGACAGAAATGGCAGCCCCGAAGGATTCCATCGTCGATACGGTTCCGCCTCGCCCGCGCTTTACGCTGACCGGCATTCTCACCGAAAACAATGCCCCGGGCATCACCTACACGAACGTCGGCATCAACGGCGCCAGAGTCCAGAACTACTTCGAAGAAATCTGCCCGCTGTTCGAAAAGGAAATGTCTTATTACAAGCCCGACCTCGTCATCTTTGCCATCGGCATCAATGACGCAAATGTGGAAGTCTTTAACGACAAGCAGTTCCGCGACGAATACGACCAGCTGATCAAGCGTATCCAGAAAGTGAGCCCCAAGACGGCTTTCATTTTCGAAACGAACAACGACTCTTACCGCAAAGTCCGCAAGAAAAAATATGTACAGCACCCCAATGGCGAAATCGCACGTAAGTCCTTCTTTATGCTCGCCGAAAAGCACAAAGCAGGCGTCTGGGATAAGTTCTCCATCATGGGTGGCCTCGGCTCCATGGCCAAATGGGAAAAGGCAGACCTCGCCAAGAAAGACAAGGTCCACTTCAAGACGGCTGGTTACCAGCTGCTTGGCGACATGTTCTACAAGGCTTTGATGCAGGCCTACTTTGACCATATCGCGAACCTCCCGGCCGAAGCCCCTGTTGCAGCCCCGCCCAAAGCACCTCCAGCAGAGGCAACTGCCGCGACACCCGCTGCACAGGACAAGAAATAATTTTCTAATTTACAAGCCCAAAAATCATGCTTGACTACATCATTCCCTACCTGACACGCACATTCGCGTTCGACCCCAATTCCCCGCTTCTCTTTACCCAATTCTACTTCTGGGGATTCTTCGCCGTTGTATTCGCCATATTCTCGCTAATACATAGCAAGCTTTTGCTCCGTAACGCGTTCCTGTTTGGAACAAGCATGTTCTTCTACTACAAGACGAGCGGAAGCTACGTCTGCATCTTAATCTTCTGCGTCATTGCGAACTTCTTCATTGGCAAGTGGATTGAAAAATCGGTCGTCCAGTGGAAAAAGAAACTCCTGATGATCATCGTGGTCGCCATCGACCTGCTGGTGCTCTGCTACTATAAATACTCCTACTTCTTCTTGGACGCACTTTACGACTTTACGGGCATCGAGCTCCACGTTTACAACTTCTTCGCGGCCGCAAGCAACAAGATGTTCGGAACAAACTCGCTCGTCGACCAGATTATCCTCCCGGTCGGTATTTCGTTCTTCACGTTCCAGGCGATGAGTTACTGCATCGACATTTACCGTGGCAAGATCAAGGCAGTCGATAACATCCTCAACTTCGGCTTTTACCTTTCATTCTTCCCGCAACTTGTGGCAGGCCCGATTGTCCGTGCCGACAAGTTCGTTCCACAGCTCTACAAGCCGTTTTTCCTCCCCCGTCGCGCCTTCGGTATGGCCGTGTTCTGGATTCTGAACGGTCTTGCCAAGAAGATCATTTTGAGCGACTATCTCGCCACGAACTTTGTGGACCGCGTTTTCGATACGCCGCTCCTGTTTACGGGCCTAGAAAACCTCATTGCGCTTTTCGCTTATTCACTCCAGGTTTACGCAGACTTCTCGGGCTATACGGATATTGCTATTGGCGTTGCCCTACTCATGGGCTTCCGCTTGCCGCAGAACTTTAACAGCCCCTACAAAGCAAAGAGCCCCACGGAATTCTGGCGTCGCTGGCATATCAGCCTTTCGAGCTGGTGGCGCGACTACTTGTACATTCCCCTTGGCGGAAACCGCAATGCTACTATCGGTACGTTCTTCTGGATGGGTTTCTTGAGCCTTGTCGCGATTCTCCTTTCGGGAAGCATGTGGGTCGGTATCGCTCTTGGCGTGTTCTTCATTTACATCGGCATTGTCGCTTATTTCAAGCCGGATTCCCGCAAGACGATTACCACGAACATGAACGCCATGGCCACGCAGATCGTTGGCGGTTGGTGGCACGGTGCTAGCTGGAACTTCATCATCTGGGGCGGTTTGAACGGTTTTGGCCAGGTGTTCAACAAGCTCTGGGTCAAGCGCAGCGCTACGGTACGCGCCGGAATTTCGCTCGCCCTCTTTGCGGTCAGCGCGATTATCTACAAGCACTACACGGTTCCGATTTGCGCCATTACCGCCGTCTGGTTCGGCGTCCTGTTTGTCGGTATCTACTCGTCCATCATTTTCCGCCTGTTCAGTGACAGGAAAATGGAATGGCTGAAGACCGCCTGGAACGTTTCGCTCACGTTCGTGTTCATCACGTTCACACGTCTCTTCTTCCGCGCAGGTTCGAACCTCGACCCGGCCGAAGCTAACGAAGTCGCATGGAACACCGCAAAGAACATGGTCCACCAGATGGGTACCGCTTGGCGCTGGGACACCATTTTCCCGATTGCCTGGGAACACATCAACATCATCCTCGTGTTCATCGCAGGTATGCTGATCCATTGGATCCCGAAGAAGTTCAAGTCCCGCTACCGCATCACGTTTGCATCGCTTCCGATCCCGGCGATGGTGGCAGCAACGGCTTTCATCATCTTCGTGATTTACCAGTTCATGAGCGCAGACTCTTGCCCGTTCATTTACTTCCAATTCTAGCGGCGGAGCCGCAGCGATAAGCTGTGAGCGATGAGCCGTGAGTTTTTACTTTGTCATCCCCGACCCGTTCGGGGATCTTTTTTTCTCAAAAAAACGGTTTGAAAAATCCGTTTATCGGCAAAAAAATCCCTGTTCGCATAAGTCGTTGTCATTTCATAAGTTACAGAAATATTTATTTGAGCCCCACCTATAGTCGAAGTCTATATTAAAAAAGGGCACAAAAGCGCCCCAAAAAAGGCTTAAAAAGCATTGCTGAACTTGGACTAAATTTTGCATCCAAAACGATACAAAATGTTCTCAAAAAACATGTTTTATAGCGTTTTTTGAGAATGTCACATTAAAATATGATTCTACCTAGTGACAAGAGGACTGAAAAAGTGTATTATTAAGCCCATATATATAAATACCCAATTTTTTATGAAGCTTAAATCAATACTTATTGTAGGAGTCCTGCCGCTCGCCCTGTTCGCAAAAGACGACGATCTGGCCGGAAAAATTGTTCCTCGCCTAATTGAATCTCGTAACACGGAACTGAACCAAGACCTCGACGGTCTCGAAAGCCTCAGCGATGCACCTGAAGCCGAAAACCCGTCTGTCGGCAAGTTCGTGATTAACGAAAGCAGCTTTTACCAAAAGAAGTCCAAGCGCAAAAAGACGGCCAAGGTCAGCATGCCGAAGCCAGTCGAACAAGAAACGAACACCGCGCTAAAGACTGAATCTGACGATTTTGAAATCACGGACCAGGGCACCGAAGAGGGCATCAATAGCGATTCCCTCAACACGGAAGAAGCCATCCGCGAATACGCCGAAGCCGATGCCGATATCAAGGCCACGACTGATTCCGCCTCCACGGGCGCTCCGGCAAAGCAGTTCATTCTCGACATGACCACCTCCATCATCCCGACGAACAGCCGTCGCATTGCAGGCCATTACGGTCCGCGCAAGCACCGCATGCATCGTGGTGTGGATTTGGGCCTCTGCCATGGCGAAGACCGTACGATCGTCGCCGCATTCGCGGGCAAGGTCGTCAAGGTCAGAAACCAGGGCCGCCGTAAGGGTTATGGCCGCTACGTGATTCTCGATCACGGCAATGGCCTCACGACGCTTTACGCCCATCTCGAACGCTGGAAGGTCAAGGTCGGCGACGAATTGCAGGCTGGCGATACGATTGGCATTGGCGGTAACTCAGGCCGTTCTTTCGGTGCACACTTGCACTTTGAAATGCGCTACAACGGCGTCTACATCAACCCCGAAACGGTCTACGACTTTGCTGAAGGCACCTTCAAGGACATTTCGATTACTCTCGACATCGACAAGCTCCAGGAAATCGAATCCGCCTACCAGAAGGAAATCGGCAAGAGCAAATTCTACAGAGTCCGTCGTGGCGATTGCCTCGGAAAAATCGCACACAAGTACGGCACTTCTATCGAGCATATCAAGCGCTTGAACAACTTGAAATCGGACAATATCCGCCCGGGTCAAGTGCTCCGTTGCTCGTAATTTGAATGTTCTATACTCCATTTAACAGCCTCGGGATTTCCCGGGGCTGTTTCTCTTTTTACGCTATACCAACTGGTTTTAGGAGTCCTTAGAAATCTTATCGTAGGCCTGGATGATTTCGCGGTCCATATCGCGACGGTGCGCCGGGGATGCGAACTTGTTGAGCACCTGGCTCTTGTATATCGTCCAGTTGCGGGAGAACGCCATGTGCATCACCGCGGCAATCAAAAGCCCCGGCAATAAGCTATAACTACCCGTCATTTCGCAGACCATCACGACGCCTGCAATCGGAGCCTTCGCAGCCCCCGCAAAGAACGCCGCCATCCCGACAAGAATGAACATTTCAGGCATTCGAACCATTCCCGGGAAAAGGATTTCGCATAATCCCGCAAAAATAGCGCCTACCACGCCACCGATAAAGAGCGAAGGGCCAAAAACACCACCCGATCCGCCGGAACCGACCGTCAGAGCCGTGGCTACAATTTTCGCAAGCACGACTTCGAGCAAAAAGAGCACGCCAAAAGCCGAATGCGGCACCAGATGGTCCATCAAGTTATCGATAAAACTAAAGCCGCCACCCGAAACTTCAGGGAAACCCAAGATAATCAGCGAAATAAATGCGCCACCCATTGCAGGCTTAAGCCACAAGGGAATCTCCCACTTGTTAAAGCGGCGCTCGGACGCATAGTAGCAACGGACATACAAATACGAGAACGGGAAACAGAAAATTCCAAGCAAGGCACAGGCAAAAAGTTCCACCGCATTGGTAAACGGGAACGCAGGAACTCCACCAATAATCGGAGAAGTCCCGACAAAAGCGATATAGACCGTAAACGAAACCACCGACGAAACGATCGAAGTCGCAAACGCATTCGATTCAAAGTCTTCGCGGTAAAGCATCTCGACCGACGTGAGCGCACCTGCCAGCGGAGCCTTAAAAATAGCGCCAAGGCCAGCGGCCGTTCCCGCCAGCAAGAACTGGCCTCGCATCATTCGGGGCATCTTGAAGAACTTGCAAATCGTAGAAGCGATTCCCGAACCGATTTGAGAAATCGGCCCCTCATAACCTGCAGAACCGCCCGTCGAAAGCGTTAGAATGCTCGCAATAAACTTTACCGGAGCCACTCGCGCACGGACATTGCCCCCTTGGTTATGGAACGAATAAATCATCTTGTCCGTCCCCTGCCCTGCCGTCTCCGGAGCATGCGCAACTTTATGAATAAAAAGCCCCACAGCAAGGCCGCCGATAACAGGAACAAAACCGAAACTCCACCAAGGAAGCATTCCTAAAGACCAAGGCAAGGCAATCCCTTCCGTCGCCATAGAAAGCACATAATGGAAGGCCACGGCAACAAGCCCGGTCACAAATCCTATCACCGCCGCAAGCCCAAGCTTCGGCAAGTAACCATTCACAACGAGAAGTTTTGCAACAGTCCTATGAATCCGTTTCACGGAGCGCAAAATAGAAATTATGCGTTTTTTAAGCAAGAGTAAGGCGGAGTCACCCCGTGTACAGGAACCGCGTAAGGCGATGCCGGCATAGAAGCCGGCATGACAGCACTATTCACTTGTCACCCCGTGCTCTGTCACGGGGTCGCCTGATACAGTCGTAGTCTCGATTACTTCTTGAGAGCGGAGAGGAATTCCTTGAGGCGGGCGTCCTTCGGATTGTCGAAGATTTCTTCGGGCGTTCCGTCTTCCTTGACGTAACCGTCGGCAAAGAACAGCACGCGGTTTGCCACTTCGCGGGCAAAGCTCATTTCGTGCGTCACGACAATCATCGTCATACCGGACTTCGCAAGATCCTTCATGATCTTGAGCACTTCGCCCACCATTTCGGGGTCCAAGGCACTCGTCGGTTCGTCAAAGAGAATCGCTTCGGGCTGCATCGCCATCGCACGGGCAATCGCCACACGCTGTTGCTGACCGCCAGAAAGCTGTGCCGGATAATGGTCGGCACGTTCCAAAAGTCCCACGCGCTTCAAGAGGTCCTTTGCACGAGTTTCGGCGTCGGCTTTCGAAAGAAGCCCAAGCTTGACCGGTGCAAACATGATGTTCTTGAGAGCCGTCATGTTCTTGAAAAGGTTGAACTGCTGGAACACCATGCCAACGCGTCTGCGGACATCCGGCTTCGAGACGTTCTTGGCCAAGATGCTCTTGCCGTCCAAGAGAATGTCGCCACTCGTCGGAATTTCAAGCAGGTTCAGCTGGCGCAAGAACGTCGACTTGCCGCAGCCCGATGGGCCGATAATGGCAATCACGTCACCGCGATGGATATCGAGAGAAATTCCCTTGAGGATCTGCTTGTCGCCGTAAGATTTGCAAAGGTCCTTGACCTGGATTAAAGTTTCAGCATTAGCGTTCATTTTTCTTCAACCTCTTTTCAAGTTTTGCAACACAAGCCGAGAGCCCGGCAACAAGAATAAAGTAAATAGCAGCCACAGCAAGGAGCGGGAGCATGGCTTCGTAAGTCATACTGCGGATGATATCGCCACCGCGCGTCAAGTCGGTCAGGCCGATGTAACCGCAAATAGAAGTTTCCTTGATGAGCGAGATAAACTCGTTCGTGAGTGCCGGGAGAGAATTCTTGAAAGCCTGCGGGTAGACAATGTGGTAAAGAATCGTGCGGAACTTAAGGCCAAGGCTACGGCCCGCTTCAATCTGGCCCGGATCCACGCCCTTGATACCGCTGCGGATGATTTCTGAAACATAAGCGCCGGAGTTCACGCCGAACGCGACAATCGCCACGAGAATCTTGTTGACGTTCACTGACGAGAAGACGATGTAGTAAATGATGAGCAACTGGATCATCATCGGCGTTCCGCGAATGACCGCGAGGTAAGCTTTTGCAAACCAGTTCAGCACCTTCCAGCGACCGTTAAATTCGTTGCTCGTGCGGATCTGCGCAATCACAAAGCCAATCAGAATACCGAGGAGAGCCGCAAAGAACGAGATGACGAGCGTGTTGCGGAGACCTTCGAGAATGAACTTCCAACGGGATTCCTTCACAAAGTTCTTGTAGATGTGATCGCCAAAGCTTTCTTCACTTTCAATCGCCTTGTCGCCACGGACAATCACGACAACTTTGGAGAGCGTGTAAGGCGTTGTAAAGTTGATAGACTTTTTGCGTTCTTCGGTAACGGTGAAGCCAGCGAAACCGACATCAGCCTTGCCCGAAGCCACCGCATTGATGATTGCATCGAATTCGATGTCCTGGATTTCGACAGTGCGGTGCAAATAGTCGGCAATGTAATTGACGATTTCGATATCGAGACCGACAATCTTATTGTCCTTGTAGAATTCATACGGCGGGAACTGAGCGTTGGTCGAAACGACAAGTTTAGGGCCTTCCGTGACCTTCTTCTGGTAATGATAATCGCTTGTGTGATTGATGTAATTATTGAAAATCGAGTCGTAAACGCCGTCGAACTTCATCTGAGCAATCGCCTGATTCACAGAATCGAGCAGCGATTCGTTGCCCTTTGCGACAACGCCCGCATACATTTCTTCGACAAAGACTTCTTCCAGAATGCGAAGCGACGGGTTCTGGCGCACGAAAGCTTTAGCCGGCTGGTCATCACTCATGACCGCATCGACCTTCCCCTGCATCAAGGCCTGCACGGCATCGGCAAGCTTGGTGTAGCGTTCCACATCAATTTTCGCCGTATCGCCACCGTATTCCGAGGCATAGATATCAGCGGTATTACCGATCTGCACGCCCACTTTTTTGTGGCCGAGATCGCTAATAGAATGAACCTTATTGGGGATGACCGCCTGCTTGTTATCGCAAGAGGTCAAGGCCAGCGAATAAAACGCAATGAGAACTGGGAGTAGGAACTTTCGTATCATTTTTTAACCTTAATTGAAAAGTTAGTTAAAAAACGATATTTTGAGAACCCTTGTGAGGATTATTTAATATACCAGCCTCATTTCGTCAACGATTAATGTCGCGCCCTTAGTGCCCTTGTAATGGTTTCCGTCGGCACTCGAAGCAAAGACCACACGGATGTGCGTTACCGGTTCGTCACCCGAGCCCTGCACTAAGCCGTTGTTAATCGCAGACTTATTCGAGGACGCAAGTTTGGTGTTGAACGTCGAAGAGTTCTCGATCGGAGAACCCGCCAACGGTTCACCATACTTGAGCTTGAGGCGGAGAGTGCGCATGCCGTTTTCGTCCGGTTCCGAAACGCTCACGACATCCGGATTCTTGCGGCCGGAATTATCCGCCTTCGTGGAGCGAAACCAAGCCGAAGCGACCAGCTTGTTCACGTCGCTGGACTTGCGGTTTGCATTCTTGTCACCCGTGCGGTTTTCGAGCACGATGTAGATATCGCAGCTATCGCCCTTGCCATCATAGCTGAACTTGACCTCCATGAATTCCGGACGTGCGGCAAACGGTTTGCCAAAATCCAAGAGTTCATTGCCATCGGGCCACGTCGAAGAACTCGCCATCGAAAGCGTGCCGACGCCCTTAGGATTGAATACCGCCGTGTAAAGGCTTCCGCTGGCCGTTTTGCCAAGCGCGGAACTCGTCTGGATCTTGGCACCAATCATCGAACCCGACGTCGTCTTTTCGGTCGTCGTCAAAATCGTGTTGGCATTGCCCCAAACAGAATCCGGCGTCACGTCATCGCCCTTCCAGGAGTTAAAATTCGAACCTGGCAACTGATAGCCCGCCTTGACGGAGTACGTTTCGCGATCGCCGTTACCATTCGTCACAGTCACCTGAACGCCTGCGCCAAAGTCGTATGCACCACCCACTTCGACATCTGCCGTAGAGCCTTCCGAAAGTTCCAAATCCGAAAGTTCAAGCGACGTCAAGTCCGTGCGGAAATCGAGATCATCCACATGAATGACTTTGCGGTCTTCATCAATAACAGCCTCTTTACCGGCAATCGAAAGTGCTAGGATTTGGGGAGCAGGAACATCGCGAGGTTCTTCATTTTCGCTAGGTTCTTCCGCTTTCGAAGAGCTGCAGGATTCAACAACTTCCGCGGAACCGCTAGAATCGCTAGAGTCGCTGGAACTGCTAGCGTCGCCAGACTTGGAATCGCTCGAAGATTCAGAAGTATTCGACGAACTTGCAGAATCGCCCTTGGAATCGCTAGACTTCGAAGAAGCCACAGAACTGCTAGAAGTAGCAGACTTTGTCGAACTGCTGGACGCAGCGGATTTCGCAGAGCTACTCGATTTCACCGTCGACTTTACCGAGCTGCTCGACTTTTCCGAAGAGCTTGATTTCGGTTCGACTTCAGGGATGTTAAAATACAACTGCCAAAGCGACTTTTTGCCGCTTTCCGAAACAACAACGACATAAACAATATGGCTAGAGGGAATCGCAATTTTTTCGCCCGCCTTAACAACATCGGATACAGCAATCTTTTCAGCAAGGGAATCAAGCTCCACCGAATCCGACGGGAATTCTTCAATTTCTTCGTCGACCAAGCAAAGCGACGCAAAATGGCTCATGTCAATAGCACCGACCGTCACGGAATCCCAAGTTTCAAGCGATTCCGGCGGAACCACCAAGTCAAATTCCATACGATGTTCGTCCGAATAAACCGCCGGAGTTCCATCCTGTTCGGCAAGCGTAATTTCACTCAGTTCACGATAATCCGACGTACCGAAAGTATCGTAATCCGCCGTGCAAGCGCCAAAGAAAACCGTGAGGAATATTGCAGAGCAAAAGAGAATCCAATTATTTTTCATCATTTACCCCACTAGAAGAAATAGACCAGCGAGAAATCTAACGCCAGCAAGTTTATCTTAAAATTCACAATGTTGTACAAAACTTCGCTTCGGCTTTCGCCGTTTTCTTCGATTTCCATGAACGAAGAACTCAAGCCCAACAGGCCCACCGACGTTTCGAACGCCAAGCGGTCCAGCACCATAATGCAAAGGCCCGGATTGATACCGAATTTAAACGTCCAGCCACGATTACGCGTCTTCGAAATCTCATCGCCATCATCGGACTGCGAAATACCATAGGAGTATTCCACCGACAACGACGTTTCGTTAAAGAAGTAAAGCGTCTTGGAATTAAAGACCTTCAAATAATTCTTAAGGAACGGCTGCACAAAGAAACCGTTGCTCACATACTTGCGGTGTTCCTTGACATCGGCCAGGTCTTCGAGAATCGAAAAATCGATATCGACATAAGTACGGCTGTAGCCCGCACGAGCACCTAGCGCCATTGCATCACGGACAAAATAGCCGCAGAATCCTTCGACCGTGAACGTATAACCTTCGGCCTTGTAAATATCGCCAAAGATAATGTTCAAAGCATCATTGTCAGACTCGCCCTGCAACAAGAAAAGTGTTGCACCCGCAAGGAAATTTCCGCGATGGATTGCTTCGTCTTCTTCAACGGAGAATAGATTCCCCAGAAGTCCACCTTTTTTAGCGGGAGTATCTGCCCAAACGTGCGATGCAAGCATCAACACGGCCATTAACAAAAAAGCCCTTATTTTCATAAGGGTCAAGATAAATATTATGCCGAATTAAGTAAAGCAAATGAATGTTATATCTAAAAACCTTATTCGTGACATCGAAACTACAAAAAACAGTCTTTTTTCATACACGCCGAAAATAGGGCTAAAAACGGTCTCTATCTAAAGAAATTCACGTTAAACCAGCCCTTTTTGCCGTCTTCGGTGAGGGCGATGCCGCAGGCTACGGTTTTGTAGTTCCCTTTCATGTTGAGATAATGGCCGATATAGGAATAGTCTTCGCTCTTATTGGGGTCGCGTTCGCCGCTGGTCACAAGCTCTTTTTCGTCTTCCCACATCATCTTGAGGTAAGCATCAGAGACTTCGATAGCCGTTTTTCGCCAAGAGGTACTGAAATTCGGGCCGGAATTCTGCGCACCTTCGCCACAATCGCCAAAGTGACCGTGAGCCTTATTCGAAGCAAGGTCATCGGCGGCTTCCTTGTCGGTGCAAGTCTGTTTTGCTTCGGGCGCGAGCGTCAAAGGTTCTAGACCTTCAGTGGCTCGATACTCGTTGATTTTGTCGAGGCAGGCCTCACGCCAGTTTTCGACGAAAAAGGAATTGCCCGCCGAAGACGATGAAACCGCAGCAGATGACGACGGCATAGAAGACGAGGATTCTGTAGACGAAGACGATTCTATCGCTTTTTCGGAAGAGGAACTTACAGACAATTCCACAGAAGACGAAGATACGTCAACAATTTTCGATGACGAACTCGCCACAATTTTTTCAGAGGAACTTGAAGAAACATCATCTTTCTCGTCAGGAACGACAATGGTCACCTGGCTGGAGCTTTCGGAGCACGCCATAAACGCAAGCGACACCACAACGGAGAACTTCAAAAGAAAAAACGTTTTTAATAAATTAAAATTCATGATAAGACCTTAAATCTTTTATGTAATATAATAAACTTCACTTCATAGATCCTCGCCTATGCGAGGATGACAAGGACATAATTGGATTCTATC
>Ga0265300_10002381_pt1 | contig 16341 bp, 11 predicted proteins | sample AusTroGonzalo_MG_FD_193482 | JGI IMG/M metagenome (GOLD analysis project Ga0265300, IMG submission 193482) | Bovine rumen microbial communities from tropical cattle in Woodstock, Queensland, Australia - Gonzalo_03 | ecosystem: Host-associated > Mammals > Digestive system > Stomach > Rumen ...
TAAGCCATGACTATGTCGTGTGAACAAACCAATAAGAGAAAGTAATAATAAGATATAAGTTTTACAATATTAATTTAAAATTAAGTTCAATGAAAAAGAAAATCATTTATGGTTTACTCTTTGCGGTTGCAATGGTGACTGCTTCGAGTTCTTTCGTGTCTTGTAAGGACTACGAAGGTGATGATTATGCTCAGTTGAAGGAGGAGAACCTCTCTTTGAGAGATGCTCTTAACAACCAGGCAACGGAGATGCAGAACTATGTGTTGAAGACGACTTACGCAACTGACACAACAGCTCATCATCTGTGGAATGTAGCTATCGAGAATTCATTAAAGGCTCTGAACACATTCTCTCATGATTCTATCTACATTCTGGCAAACCAGATTGCAGAGAACAACAAGGCTATCGTTTACGTGACCGCTTTGGCAAAGGCTGACTCTACTCGCAGCTGGAACGACTCTATTCGTATCGATGCTCTGGAGCAGGCTTTGACTGGTTGGGGCGACGATTTGACCGAGGCAGTGAAAGAGGCCGCTAAAGTTGCTGCTACTGTTGCTGCAGATAGTGCTAAATGGAATTCGACATCAGAAACCGTTGACGCGAAGAGCGATCTTTGGAATAAGGCCGTTGAGGTTGCTGACAGCGCTTGGGAGTGGATCAATAAAGGCCAGGCCGTTGATCGTAATGGCAAAAAGTTTAATGATCTTCAGTCTCTGATTAAGGCTTACGAAGCAGCTGATGACGCTCTTCAGGAGCAGATTAATCAGTTGAAGAAGGATGTCGACAATATTATCGGTACTTTGAAGAAGCAGATTACTGGTATCATCGTACAGGGTACATATAGCCCCGTATTCGGTTATGGCAGTCTGCCTCTTGGCATTCAGACTAACATCCTGGCTGCTTATGCTGGTAAGGCTACTGCTGATGTGCAGTTCCCCTCAGCTATGAAGTCTTTCGATAATAGAAATATTATCACAGAGGCCGATTTGGCATGGTTGGAAGGTAAGGGTGTGATGCCCGCTTCTGAGAATATCACTTCTGGTCAGCTCCTGTTCAACGATGAAAAGGGAAATGCTGGTAAGATGTTCCTGACCGTGAACCCCACCAACGTTGATTTTAGCGGCACTGACTTTAAGCTTGTTAACAGCAAGGGTTATGAGTCTCGTATTCAGCTCTCTACTCTGGATGCTTCTGATGAGGTTCTGACCTTCGGTTGGACCCGTGGTACTAAGGTTGGTACAGAGTCTGATAATGGCTTCTATGAGGTAACTGCTACCATCTCTAAGGATGATGCTCTGAAGATGCAGCCTGACTTTGATAAGGCCGGCTTCAAGAACGCTGTTCAGGCAGTTGTCAATAATCAGGCTCGTCTGGCCGTTAAGGAGGCCGCTCGTGCTCTGTTCAACAGCCTGCAGCCTGCTGAGCGCTTTGGTGTGAAGGCTGAGTGGACTGACACCGTTGGCAAGCGCAGCGTAACGTCTGCATTCGATGTAGCCGCTTTGAGCATCGAGCCTCTTGGCTTCGGCTTCAAGCTCCCCAGCAGCAAGTACACTCGCATTCCTACTATCAATTCTAAAGTAATTGCTGACAAGTTGCACATCAATCTGACTATCGATCCTATCGTTATCACAGAATATGATAAGGCTACTGGTAAGTATGTTGTCAAGGTAGAGGTTGATGCTAAAGAACTTGATCTGTCTCTGCTTGATAATCCTGAATATAAAATTAAGTATTATACGTATGAAAAGAAAGACGATCCTTCAAGCATGATAGAAGTTGCGCTTGTTGATGTTGAGAAATTGCTGAAAGATCCAAATTTCCAAAAGGATGTGAAGATTGTTGCAATTATTGATGTTACACCTATGTTCGAGGAGATGTTTGGTCAGTTCAATGCAACCTTCACTAAATTCAACGATGCTATTGGTGGCATTAACAAGACGATTGACGATGTTGCCGCTTCTGTAAACAGCTATATCGATCGCGCTAACAACTGGATTAACCGTATCAACAGTGTGCTCGATAACCTTGGCAACGCCGTTCAGCCTGTGCTGATTTGGAGTGATGGTAAGAACGCTGGTGAGCTCGGTGGCTTCGTAAGCGCTAACTACGCAGTAGGTACCGTTGTTCCTAAGGATGGTCAGCTGGCTCTGATTCCTACTTCTTACTCTCTCGAGTTGTTTGCTCCTGCTTACAAGAAGAGCCTCATCGTGACTAACGCTTACAAGGGTGGTCTCTCTGCTCAGAGCGGTAAGGACATCAACTTGGAGGAAGCTGTAGTTGCTCTCAACAAGGACCTCAAGGCTAAGGGCTTCGATGTATTCTCTAGCAATTCTCTGAAGAACCAGTACATCTTCAATGCCAAGGGTTACGAGGGAATCACCTTCGAGATTGCTTACACAGCTGTTGACTACGAGGGTAAGATTGCCGGTCGTAAGTTCTATCTCACCGTAGGTGAATAATTCACGGAGTATTAACGGATTAAAAACGAAAAAATATATAAGATTATGAAAATCAAGAAAATTTTTATGTCTTGCCTGTTGCTGGCTGGTGTGCTGAGTGCATCGGCTCAGGAACAGTATCCCAAGACCGTGTATGACCACAATCCCTATTGGTACATTCAGTTGCAGGGTGGTGCTCAGTACACACTGGGTGAGATTGACTTCAGCGATCTCCTTTCTCCCAACGTACAGGTAGCTGTTGGTCGTCAGTTCTCTCCTGTTTTCGGCGCTCGTCTGGCCGTTAATGCATGGCAGAGCAAGGCTGGTATCGAAGCTGGTAACACTACTTACAAGTGGAACTGGAAGTATGTTGCTCCTGGTATCGACCTGACTTTCAATCTGTCTAACCTCTTCTGTGGCTTCAACCCCAATCGTATCTTCAACTTCAGCGTATTTGGTGGTCTTGGCGCCAACATTGGTTGGGACAACCAGATTAATGATATCAACGCTGCGGCTGCAGCCCTCTATCCTAAGACAGTTGCTGCAACTGGCGCTTCTGAGAACACTGCTTATGCATGGGATGGCACAAAGGTACGTCTGTTTGGTCGCGCCGGTGTTGCTGCCGATTTCAAGATTAACGACAAGGTTAGCTTGGGTCTGGAAGTAAACGCAAACACTCTGAGCGATCGTTACAACAGCAAGAAGGCTGGTAACTGGGACTGGTACTTCAACGCCCTCGCTGGTGTGAAGATCAATCTTGGTAGCACTTACAGCACTCGCACTATCGAGGCTCCGAAGGTTCCCGAGAAGGTTATCGAGCGTGTTATTGAGCGCGTAGTCGAGAAGCCCGTTCCTCAGCAGGTTGTTGAGCCAACTCGTGCCGTTGCTGAGAAGAAGGAAGCTGAGGACACTAAGTTCCGTCGTGACATCTTCTATCTGAAGCCTGGTAAGACTTGGATTGATAAGTCTGAGTATCACAAGGTTAAGGAAGTTGCTGACTACATGAAGGAGCACCCCAACTGCACTGTTGAGGTTACTGGTTATGCTGACCGTGGTACAGGTAATCCTAAGATTAACAACAACCTGTCTCAGCGTCGTGCTCAGGCCGTTGCCAACATGCTGATCCGCAACTATGGCATCAAGAAGAACCGTATCAAGGTTGACTTCAAGGGTGATACCATTCAGCCCTTCGCCAAGGAGATTGAGAACCGTGTTGCAATCGCAATTTGTGACTAAGTTTCTTAGAGCTATTCTGAATAGCTTCTGAATACTAACTATCCGACCTTACATCATTGTTGAAACACTACATTGATGCAGGGTCGGATTTTTGTCTTTTAAGTCATCAATGCTTATGAAGAAATTTTTATTGTCATTGCTGTTGCTGTCACCGTTGGCACTCTATGCTCAGTTGAACGGTTCTGGTTTCTATCGTATCCAGAACAGTAAGACTGAACGCTATTTTGTGATGGTTGACGACAGCGCATGGCTTATCGTTACGGCCAGCACGCAGGATATCAATACCGGTGCTTTCAAGTTGGTGAAACCCTTCGAGGAGTATGTTGCGACAAATCCTGCAACGATATGCTATTTGACAAAGCATAGTAATACACAGTATAATATTTCCGGTCAAGGACTTGATTTGTACGCACGTGTACAGAGCTATCTGGAGTTCCGTCAGCGCAGTAACGGTACCTACACTATTGGAGGAACAGGAACTGCAGCAGGCATTACCTTGACAAAGTATCTGACAGACTCAAGCTGGCGTGGTGATTCTGCCCCCGTTAAAACTGCTGAGGGCAATCTGGACGATTATGCTTATTGGTGGATCCGTCCTATCAACGATAAATACTATTTCGGTTTCCAGCCAACTATCAAGGCAAGCTTGGATGGTGGCGACAGCCTGTATTATGCACCGTTCTATGCCTCGTTCTCCTTCATCATGAACAGCAATGTTAAGGCATATTATATTTCGGAGGTAAGAGACGGCTATGCACTGCTTCACGATTTTGTGTACACGATTCCAGGTAATGTGCCGGTCATCGTAGAGTGCAAGAGTGATGTGGTAACTGATAATAAAGTGAGTCTGGCCATTTCTACGGCTTCAGCAACAGGCAATAAGTTGAAGGGCGTCTTCTTCTGTAACGACGTGGAAGCTTACACAGAGCATCGTAACGTGACAGCGTATAATTCAAATACAATGCGCGTTCTTGGTCGTGCTCCTGATGGTCGTCTGGCTTTCGTTAAGGCATCGTCGTTGGTATATATTCCTGCCAACACCTGCTATCTGCCTGTTCCTGCTGGTTCGCCTGACATCATCTATGTGGTCAAGGAGATTCCCGATGGCATAGAGGTTGCTAAGGCTTCTGAAACCAAGGCTCAGCAACGCGGCGTTTATTCGCTCAGTGGTCAGCGCCTTGGCGATACAACGGAAGGATTGCAAAAAGGCATCTATGTCGTAGACGGCAGAAAGGTTGTAATCAAGTAAGACTACGTTCGCTCATAATAAGCGGCACTTATCGTCGAATAAGTGCCGCTTATTTTGTAATAAGTACCGCTTATTTCAAAATACTTCCGGAGTATTTTAGAATAGTCTCCGAGTAATTCTCAGGTTCAGTACCGGGAAGACTTTGACACCGCTAATCAGATCTACGTAGTCGCCCACCTTACCGCCGATGTTGATGACATCCTTTGAAAGGTTAGTACCGTCGTGGGTGATGATGTCGGGCGTGCCTCCCCAAAACATAAGGCCTGCATCGAAGCTGATGTTATAGCGGTCGTCGTTCTTCAGCAGACGTCCGCCATAGCCGAAGCCAAGGTAGGGCTTAAAGCTGTTCACATTGACACGGGCACTAACCGTACAGTCGTTGTCGGGCTCCATGCGATATGGTTCGTGAATCTTGTTGCCGTTGGCATCAAGCACATATTCCTCGTGCGAACCAACGAAATCGCCGTATTCATCATAGTCAACTACCGTCTTCATGACATAACGGTCAGCATAGTCACCCAGATGGATACCCATGCGTCCGTTCTCTAACCATTCAGAACCCAGCGCAAAGCCTTTATATATGGCATCGCCGCTCTCAGCCTTGTCGTATAGTTTGTTGTAGATGTTGACGGCTACCAACGACGGTGCATCGCTCAGTGCATTCACGGCTTCTCCGATTTTCGATGGACCCCAGTGGAAGCCTGCAGTCAGGTGCCAGTGCTTGTTGCGAAATGGAAATACATCTACCAAGAGTTTGAAGTTCCAGAATGTCGGTTTGCCAATCATCTCTACGGAAGGTCTGGCGCGATAGTTGGTCAGTGCCTCCAAACGGTCAGCCATGATCTCAAACTGTGATGTCTGTAGTTCGCCATTGTCATTATAGCCAAACGACTGGATATCGAAGAACAGGCTTTTCTCAAAACGTGGCATGATTTCAAAGCCTGTCCTTACCTGTACATATTTTCCTATGGGGCTGGCTACGTCGATACCCAAACCGGTGGTGCCCATGGTGACGCCCAAATCCAGATGCTTGAATATCTCGATTTTCTGTTCCCCATTCTGTGCTTGCAAGGTCATGGTGAAGGTTGTAGCCACCATTATTAATATAGCCAATATTGTCTTTTTTCTTATCATATTCATTCGTTGTTGTCTTTGTTGTGAAAGTTGTCTTTATCCTTTTTCGCTGCAAAATTAGGATAAAAAGGCGAAATATCCAATAAAATATTTGTTTTTATGAAATAAATACGTAATTTTGCACATAAAATCAGTCAAACTGTTAGTAAATTTTTAAATAAGTATGTATATGAAGAAGTTGTTTTTGATGTTAGCTGTTGCCAGCTTGTCGTTGACTGCTATGGCACAGGATGATGAAGATATGGAGATAGCTCCTGCCGAAAAGCACCGTGTAGCTACGAATGGTTTCTGGCAGAACTGGTTCTTGGGTGCCAATGTGACGTGGAGTGCCTTCTATGGTGAGGGCGAAAGCACATTGGTGGCGCCTTTCCATAAGTTCCCTGGCGGTTCTTACTATACCGGTCTGGGTGCTTCGTTGTCGTTAGGTAAGTGGCTGACGCCTGTTTTCGGTTTGCGTACCAAGGTCAATGCCTGGCAGATTGGTAAGGAGGAAAATGGCATCGGTGGCAATAAGTATTGGACAGCCAACGAACAGCTTTTGGTTAATGTCTCGTCGCTGTTCCGTGGCTATAGCGAGCGACGTTTTTGGAATATCATTCCATATGCAGGTGCCGGTCTCTTCCGCAATATGACACAAGCCCATTATAGCACCGTCGTCAGTCTGGGCTTAATCAACACCCTGCGCCTCTCGCCCCGTTTCTCAGCCAATATCGAGTTGGCATGGAACAGCGCTGAAGCCAGCAATAAGGGTACTGGTCTGAGGGATCGTAACCAGCATTTTGCCGTAGAACTTGGTATTACATACCATATTGGTAAGAACAACTGGAAACATGCTACCGATCAGGAGGCTGTGAGTGCTCTGACAGAGGGCGAACTCGATGCGCTGAATGCTCAGTTGGCTGATGCACTGGCTGAGAATGAGCGTCTGCAGCAGGAACTTGAAAATCAAATGCCCAAGCCTACAGCAACGGTGACAACGGTGGCTCCTTCAGTCCGTACTGTGGAGAATATTGTTTCTGCCCCCGTCTCTATCTTCTTCGCTGTTGGTAAGGCTGATGTCATTGCAAGTCGCGACATTCTTAGCGTGAAGGCGTTGGCTGAGTTGGCTATCGAGAAGAATGCCCATGTCCTGGTGACGGGCTATGCTGACACGTCGGGTAGTGCTGAAACCAACATGAAACTCTCTGAGCGCCGTGCGCAGTCTGTTGCCGATGAACTGGCTCGCCTTGGAGTCAAGCGTGACCGCATCGAGGTTGTTGCCGTAGGTGGTGTTGATACTCTCAAACCTGCCGAGTGGAACCGTCGTGCTACCGTAGAACTGAAATAAAGTACCGCCATACAACGATTAAATCCTAGATTTATCGTCCACAAGTCCTAGATTTGTCAGTGATAAATCTAGGATTTGTTATTGACAACTACCTAATTCGTAATTTTCTGTCATTTTTTTATAAATTTATTTGCTTATTCCAAATAAAAGCACTATATTTGCATCGAAAAATTAGCTATTTAATTATTTAAACAAACTAAAACAATTACAAAACATGAAGAAATTTAGCTTTTTCTTGAATTGCGCTGCAACAGCGCTGTTCGCAGTTGCACTGACCGCTTGTTCAGATGTTAAGGACAATCCTAGTGGCGGTGACAATCCCGCAAAGCAGACCATTGAAATTAAGAATGGTGATGAGTTGGCTACAATCATCGATCAGGTGAATGCAACTGCAGGTGATGAGATTATCATTGAGATTCCTACAGGAATCGAAACGATTAATGCAGATGGTGTTACTGTTCCGGCAGGAAAGAAGTTGACTGTTGTTGGTGACAAGAACGTGGTTGTTGCTGTGAAAAGCCCAATTCTTTTCAGCAATGCTATTACTCTAAAGGATATTGTCATTGATGGAAGTGAAACAACAAGTCCTATTTTCAAGATTGACGATGAGGCTTCAGCTGATGTATTTACAATTGACAATGTCTCTTTTACAGGTGTTGTTGTTAAGAATCTTAAGTCTGAGCTTTTCTATGCTAATAAGAAGAAGGTAGTAGTTAAGAATTTCGCAGTTGATAATAGCATCATTTCAGTAAAGGGTTCTACAAAAAAGACAATGTTCAGTTTCAATGGTGGTGGCCTGCCTGAGGCATTCTCTATCAATAACTCAACTTTGTATGCTGATACCAAATCAACTTGGTCGAATGGTGGTTTGTATAGCTCTCAGTCTGGTTCAAAGATGTCAGATCTTAATATCGAGTCTAATACAATTAGTATTACGAATTCTACTCTTTATAATATTTGTAAAGGATATCATCCTTGCACAGTTCGTCAGAACAGCGCAAAGGGACAGGTATATACTGTAAAGAACAGTATTATCGTTAACGGTGGTAAGGTTAGTGGCTCTGAGACACAATTCCTTGTTGGTCTTAACGGTGGTAGTGCTGGTAATGATTATAACTGGGATGTGGATGGCAATGTGTTTATGTCAGGTGACAATTTTACTACAGAGAAGAAAATAGGTAAAACAAACGGACTTAACAAGAACGTTGTTACTATTGATCCTAAGTTCTCTGCTGATATGATTGCTAAAGGTTTCTTCTTCCCAACAAACGGTGCATTCCCCAAGACTGTAGGTGATCCTCGTTGGAATAAGTAATAACTCTTTTATATTGTAACAAGATGTGCCCTAAGCAATTGGGGCACATCTTTTTTGTAAATCATTGAAACGCTATCGGTAAAACATTGAAACGCTGCCAGAGAATCAATGAAACGCTATCAGTGATTTTATTCTTTCCAATAAAAATCTCATGACATTCTTTGTGGTGTGATTTTTTTTATGTACCTTTGCAGGGCACAGACTAACTAAACATAATTTTAAACAGAAAAGAAAAATGATTTGGAACGAAAGTGTGGAATGCATGGATCGCGAACAGTTGCGCGAAATACAAAGCATTCGTTTGAAGAAGATGGCGGAGTATGTGTATCACAATACGCCATTCTACCGTAAGAAATTCCAGGAGATGGGCCTGGAGCCAGGTGATATCATGTCGATAGACGATATTACCAAGTTGCCATTTACCAACAAGTTGGACCTGCGTGACAACTATCCTTTCGGACTGGCTGCTGTGCCTATGTCGCAGATAGTACGTATCCATGCCTCCAGTGGTACGACAGGTAAACCCGTGGTGGTGCTCTATACGAGAAAAGATCTGGCCATGTGGGCAGAGGCTATCTCGCGTGCCTTTACGGCATACGGTGCTACGAAGGACGACATCTTCCAGGTGGCATACGGCTACGGCTTGTTTACCGGTGGCTTGGGTGCCCACGATGGTGCAACGAACATCGGTGCCAGTGTGATTCCTATTTCGAGCGGTAATACACAGAAGCAGATGACGCTGATGCACGACTTTGGTACAACCATCCTCTGCTGTACCCCCAGCTACGCTATGTTCTTAGGCGAGGCTATGCAGGAGTGCGAGTGGAGTAGGGATGAGTTCAAACTGAAGATTGGCGTCTTTGGTGCTGAGCCTTGGACAGAGAAGATGCGCGTAAAGTTGGAAGCAACGTTGGGTATCAAGGCTTACGATATCTATGGATTGTCGGAAATTGCAGGTCCTGGCGTGGGCTATGAGTGCGAACACCAGTGTGGCACGCACCTGAACGAGGACTACTTCTATCCGGAGATCCTGAATCCTGAGACGGGCGAACAGTTGCCTGAGGGACAGTTTGGTGAGTTGGCCTTCACACACCTGACCAAAGAGGGTATGCCGTTGCTGCGCTATCGTACCCACGACCTGACGGCTCTGCATTACGAGAAATGTAAGTGTGGACGTACCTTGGTACGTATGGACCGTATTCTGGGTCGTTGCGACGACATGCTGATTATCCGTGGCGTCAACGTATTCCCATCACAGATTGAGGATGTTATTCTGAAACTACCTGAGTACGAGCCTCACTTCTTCCTGACCGTCGACCGTGTGAACAATACGGATACCGCAGAATTGAAGGTCGAGGTGAAGGAAGACTACTTTACCGACGATATGGCTACAATGGTGGGTCTACAGAAGAAACTGGAGGCCGAGCTGCGTAGCGTTATTGGCCTGGGCTTCAAGGTGAAGTTGGTAGAGCCGAAGGGTATTGAACGTTCTGAGGGCAAGGCCAAGCGTGTCGTCGACAACCGTAAGATTTAAGGCGTCATAACATGATAACGTCATAACGTAATAACGAAAATATTAAAACTATGTTAGCAAAACAATTATCGATTTTCTTGGAGAATAAGTCGGGACGCCTGACGGAGGTTACCGATGTATTGGGCGAGGCAGGCATTAACCTCTCGGCCATGAGTATTGCAGATAATTCGGACTTCGGTATCCTGCGCTGTATTGTGAGCGATCCCGATAAGGCCTATCAGGTGCTGAAAGCAGCCCACTTTGCAGTAAAGATTACGGACGTCATCGGTTTCGTATGTCCTAACGTCAGTGGCTCGCTGGCTAAGGTGATGCGCTATCTGGCTGATGCTGGCGTATTTATCGAGTATATGTATTCGTTTGCCAATGGTGACGTGGCTCATGTGATTATCCGTCCTACCGATCTCGAAGGGTGTGAGCGCATCCTGACAGACAAAAAGGTAGAGCTGATGGCTGCAAGCGATTTGTATAGACTCTAAAAAAATCTTAAAAAAGCGGGGCAAAGTTTGGTGGTTTCGAAAAAACTGCGTACCTTTGCACCCGCTTACAAAAAGAAAGGGCGTTTAGCTCAGCTGGTTTAGAGCATCTGCCTTACAAGCAGAGGGTCGGCGGTTCGAATCCGTCAACGCCCACCAAGGAGTTCCGAAGCAATTCGGGACTCTTTTTTTGATATTAACGACAACTTGGACAACTTAAGACAACTTTATTTTGTTAAATATCAAAAAAAAGTGGTTATTGGCAAAAATAATTATGAATTATGAATTATGAATTATGAATTATTTCGTACCTTTGCAGTCTCATTGAGACAATGCAACGATAATATAATAAGGTATTAAGAGAAAGTCATGGAATTAGACATGTTGACAGCCATCTCGCCTATAGATGGCCGCTACAGAGAGAAGACAAAGGAGTTGGCAGGATATTTTTCGGAGTATGCTCTGATTCGCTACCGTGTTCGCGTGGAGATAGAGTACTTCATTACGCTTTGTGAACTGCCTTTGCCACAGCTGCAGGATTTCAACCATAACCTGTTTGAACCCCTCCGCGACATCTATCGTAACTTCACCGAGCAGGACGCTCAGCGCGTGAAGGATATTGAGAAGGTAACCAACCACGACGTGAAGGCCGTGGAGTACTTCATCAAGGAAAAAATTAGTGAGCTCAGTGGTTTCGCCACTGAGGCTAAGGAGTTCATCCACTTTGGTCTGACCTCACAGGATATCAATAACACCAGCGTGCCCCTGAGCATCAAGGAAGCACTGGAGCAGGTGTACTATCCGCTGGTTGAAGAACTGATTGAGCAGTTGAACGACTATGCCGAGCAGTGGAAACAGGTACCTATGCTGGCAAAGACACACGGACAGCCTGCCTCACCCACACGTCTGGGCAAGGAGGTCATGGTATATGTCTATCGTCTGGAAGAGCAGCTGCGCGGTCTGAAAGATACGCCCATTACCGCTAAGTTCGGTGGTGCAACGGGTAACTATAACGCCCATCATGTGGCCTATCCTCAGTACGATTGGCGCGAGTTCGGCAATAAGTTCGTCAGCGAGAAGCTGGGCTTGGAGCGCGAACAGTGGACTACCCAGATTTCGAACTATGACTGGCTGGGTGCTATCTTCGATGCCATGCGCCGCATCAATACCATCATCATTGATTTGGACCGTGACTTCTGGATGTATATCTCGATGGAGTACTTCAAGCAGAAGATCAAAGCAGGTGAGGTCGGTTCGAGTGCCATGCCACACAAGGTAAACCCCATTGACTTTGAGAATTCAGAGGGTAACATGGGTATTTCCAATGCTATTCTGCAGTTCTTGGCACAAAAACTGCCAGTAAGTCGTCTTCAGCGCGATTTGACAGACTCGACCGTGCTCCGCAATTTCGGTGTTCCCATGGGACATGCTGTCATCGCTATCCAAAGCACTCTGAAGGGATTGCGTAAGCTTATCCTGAACGAAGAGAAGTTGCAGCAAGACCTTGACAACACATGGGCTGTGGTGGCTGAGGCCATTCAGACCATCCTGCGTCGTGAGGCCTATCCGAATCCTTACGAGGCCTTGAAAGCCTTGACGCGTACCAATCAGAAGATGACCGAGCAGACCATTCACGAGTTTATTCAGGGTCTTGATGTCAGCGACGAAGTCAAAGAAGAACTGATGGCTATTACGCCCAGTAACTATACAGGAATATAAGTAATTAAAGACAACCAAGACAACTAATACAACAAGGATAACGAAATAAAAAAGTTGTCCAAGTTGTTCAAGTTGTCGTTAAAAAGAGTATTAACAACACAAAAGAGGGAGCCGTGAGGCTCTAACGTAAAAAACAACACAATTATGGAATTCGAAAACGAGAACAAAAATCAAGAGCAGGCTGCTGAGCAGCAGCACACAGAAAACCACGAGAGTGGTTATCAGGCTAATTATCGTCCCGGACGTTCACCACGTCCACGTATTCACCAGCAGACCCGTCCTTACACACCAGGCGGATATAACCGTCGTCAGAATGATGACGAAGGAGGTTTCCGTCCCGAGGGCTTTGGTGCCGGTTTGCAGAGTCAGTCACGTCCACAGGGAGAGTATGGTCAGCCACGTGGCGGCTATCGTCCCCGTAACAATTATAATCAGGAAGGCGGTTACCAGCCACGCCAGCAGCAAGGCGGCTACCGTCCCCGTCCTCAATATGGACAGCAACAGGAAGGTGGCTATCAGCCTCGTCAGCAGCAGGGCGGTTATCGTCCTCGTCCTCAGTATGGACAGCAACAGGAAGGTGGTTACCAGCCTCGCCAGCAGCAGGGCTATCGTCCCCGTCCTCAATATGGTCAGCAGGGCGGCTACCAGCAAGGTGGCTATCAGCCCCGTGGTTATCAACAGGGTGGCTATCAGGGACGTCCTCAGGGTGGCTTCGCTCCCAAGAAGAAAAAGCAGAAGGCTTACGATCCCAATGCTAAGTACTCCATGAAGAAGCGTATCGAGTATAAGGAGGAGAATTTCGATCCCAACGAGCCTCTGCGTCTGAACAAGTATCTGGCTAATGCTGGCGTTTGTAGCCGTCGTGAGGCCGATGAGTTCATCCAGGCAGGTGTGGTAACGGTCAACGGCGAAGTGGTTACAGAACTGGGTACTAAGGTACTGCGTAGCGATGAGGTAAAGTTCCACGATCAGCCCGTTACCATGGAGAAGAAGGTTTACGTCCTGCTGAACAAACCCAAGGACTACGTGACTACGAGCGATGATCCTCAGCAGCGTAAGACCGTGATGGATCTTGTGAAGAATGCTTGTCCTGAGCGTATCTATCCTGTTGGTCGTCTGGACCGTAATACTACTGGTGTACTTCTGCTGACAAACGATGGCGACTTGGCTTCAAAGCTGACACACCCGAAGTTCCTGAAGAAGAAAATCTATCACGTACATCTGGATCACAATGTGACAGCTCACGATATGCAGCAGATTGCTGAGGGTGTTCAGTTGGAGGATGGCGAAATCAAGGCCGATGCTATTGAGTATGCAAATGATACGGATAAGAAGCAGGTTGGTATTGAGATCCACTCGGGTAAGAACCGCATCGTGCGCCGTATCTTCGAGAGCCTTGGCTACAAGGTGGTTAAACTTGATCGCGTACAGTTTGCCGGATTGACCAAGAAGAACGTTCGTCGTGGTGACTGGCGTTACCTGACAGAAGAAGAGGTTGACCGCCTGCGCATGGGAGCTTATGAGTAAGTGAAAAGTGAATAGTGAAAAGTGAAAAATGAAAAGAACTAAGATAGTTGACGTACTGAAAAGTACGGATTTTGGAAAAGAAGTATGTGTGAAGGGTTGGGTACGTACCCACCGTAGCTCGAAGGCTGTAGACTTCATTGCACTGAACGATGGTTCAACCATCAAAAATGTGCAGATTGTCGTTGACCCCACGAAGTTTGATGAGCAGTTGCTGAAGGATATCACTACTGGCGCCTGCATCAATGCTGATGGCGTGCTGGTAGAGAGCCAGGGCGCAGGCCAGACCAGTGAGATTCAGGCTACAAAGCTGGAGGTTTATGGTCTCTGCGGCAATGACTACCCCATGCAGAAAAAGGGGCAGAGCTTCGAGGCTATGCGTAAGAATGCCCATATGCGTCTGCGTACTAACACTTTTGGTGCCGTGATGCGCATCCGTCATAATATGGCGATGGCTATCCACACCTATTTCCATGAACATGGCTTCTTCTATTTCCACACGCCCCTGATTACCGCCAGCGACTGTGAGGGAGCAGGTAACATGTTCCAGGTGACCACCAAGAACCTGTACGACTTGAAGAAGGACGAGCAGGGCAAGATTATCTATGACGATGATTTCTTCGGTGAGCAGACTTCGCTGACTGTTTCTGGTCAGTTGGAAGGTGAGCTGGGTGCCACAGCATTAGGTGCCATCTACACCTTCGGTCCTACGTTCCGTGCCGAGAACAGTAACACGCCTCGTCACTTGGCTGAGTTCTGGATGGTAGAGCCTGAGGTTGCTTTCCTCGACCAAGAAGAGCTGATGGACTTGGAGGAAGACTTCATCAAGTACTGTGTGAAGTGGGCACTTGACAACTGTAAGGATGACCTTGCATTCCTCAATCAGATGATTGACAAGACCTTGATTCAGCGTTTAGAGGGTGTGCTCAAGGAGACTTTCGTTCGTCTGCCTTACACCGAGGGTATTAACATCCTGCAGGAAGCTATCAAGAACGGTAAGAAGTTTGAGTTCCCCTGCAACTGGGGTGATGACCTTGCTTCAGAGCACGAGCGTTACCTCGTTGAGGAACACTTCAAGAAGCCTGTCATCATGACCGACTATCCACGCAGCTTTAAGTCGTTCTATATGAAGCAGAATGAAGAGCAGGGCGAGGGTAGCATTGGTTACAAGGGTGCTGTGGCTCCTGGTCCTACGATGCAGGGTACCGACGTGCTGTTCCCACAGATTGGTGAGATTATCGGTGGTTCTGTTCGTGAAGAGAGTTACGATAAACTGATGGGTGAGATTGAGCGTCGTCAAATGGATAAGACTCACCTTTGGTGGTATATCGATACCCGTCGTTGGGGTTCATGCCCTCACGCAGGCTTCGGTCTTGGTTTCGAGCGTCTCATCCTGTTTGTAACAGGTATGCAGAACATTCGCGACGTGATTCCTTTCCCACGTACACCTAAGAGCGCAGAATTCTGATTTTTCACGTTTTCTTAAATAATGTTCCAAATTTCTCTATGAAAAGTTTGGAACATTTATTTTTTTTACGTATCTTTGCCCCCATAAACAATTATTAACTCTAAAAACAACGAAAACGATGAAAAAATTACTTTTGATCTGTGCGTTGGCAACCTGTGGCCTGTCACAGGCGTATGCCCAGCTGGACGAAGACGATTATGGCTTCTTCAATCATGTCGCTCTCGGTGTGTCGGCAGGTACTGACGGAATAGGTGTAGAGTTAGCTGCTCCGCTAACCTACAACTTTGCTGTTCGTGCTGGTTATAATTTTATGCCGAAGTTAAAGTATAAGGAGAATGTTGATTTGGGCTCTAATCCTGCATTCATTAATCCTAATGGACAAAAGGTAGATTTTGAGGGTGAGCTCAATATGGGCGATTTCAAGTTCCTGTTCGACTGGTATCCCTTTAAATCGAGTTCATTCCGTCTTACGGCAGGTGCCTATTTTGGCAAGGAGAAGGTTTTGTCTGTCAAGAATACCAGTGCTTTTGTGAATAGCGCTTACTGGGGCACTGCCGGTATAGAACTTGGTACCACGGAGAGTGTCTATAGTACTTATACCATTTTGTCTGACGAACATGGTAATGTACAGGGCGACCTGAAGGTGAATACTTTTAAGCCATATATCGGTATTGGCTTTGGACGTGCTGTGCCTAAGAGCCGACTTGCTGTACAGTTTGACCTTGGTGTTCAGATTTGGGGAACACCCGAGGTGTGGACCAACATCCAGTACTTTGACTATAATCAGGGCAAGTATGTCAAGGAGTACAAGAGGGTAGGCGCCAATCGTATTACTAATCCTGACAAGGATTATAAGGATGCGAAGGATGCCATCGAGACCATTAGTAAGATTGGTGTCTATCCTGTGCTGACGTTGCGTCTGAA
>Ga0265300_10002382_pt1 | contig 16340 bp, 14 predicted proteins | sample AusTroGonzalo_MG_FD_193482 | JGI IMG/M metagenome (GOLD analysis project Ga0265300, IMG submission 193482) | Bovine rumen microbial communities from tropical cattle in Woodstock, Queensland, Australia - Gonzalo_03 | ecosystem: Host-associated > Mammals > Digestive system > Stomach > Rumen ...
GGGCAGTTCGCGACGCTCGACATCGCGCCGCGCTCCCGTGCCGCCGAATACGGCGACTGATGAAAGAATTCGACATCGCCTTTCCTATCCGGCATGAGCCGTCGGAAGCCGAACTGCGGCAGGCGGCGGGCCGCGCGCTGGGCGTCAAGCCTGAGTGGGTGGCCGAAGTGCGGATTGTGCGGCGTTCGCTGGATGCCCGCGGCGAGATCCTCTACCGCTACCGGGTGCAGGCCGTCGCGCAGGGCGAACAATTGGAGAATTATCAACTTCCTGAATATAAAGATGTTTCTGGCGCGGAGCCTGTGATTGTGGTGGGCAGCGGCCCCGCTGGCATGTTCGCGGCGCTGCGGCTCCTGATGGAGGGGCGCAGACCCATTGTGCTGGAGCGCGGCAAGGACGTCCACCGGCGCAAGACCGACATTGCGGCCGCTAACCAGCAGCAGCGCATCAATCCCGAATCCAACTATTGTTTCGGGGAGGGCGGTGCCGGCACTTTTTCCGACGGCAAACTCTACACGCGTTCCACCAAACGCGGTGACATCCGCGAGGTGCTGCACCAGCTGGTGGCTTTTGGCGCAAAGGAGAGCATCCTCGTGGACGCGCATCCGCACATTGGCAGCGATGCGCTCCCGCGTATCGTGGAAGGCATCCGCCACTGCATCGAAGAACACGGCGGCGAGTATCATTTCGACGAGAAAGTGGTTGATCTGCAATCGGTTTCGGACGGGCATCGGCACGCTTGGAAAGTACTGTGTGCTGGTGGTGCGGTCTACGAAGCGCCGCAGGTCATTCTGGCCACAGGCCATTCCTCGCACGATATCTACCGGCTTTTTGCCGCGAAGGGCTGGCCGCTGGAAGCCAAGGGTTTTGCGCTGGGTGTGCGTGCGGAGCATCCGCAGTCGCTCATCAACCGCATCCAGTATCACGGCAAGTTCCAGCCCGGCATGCCGGCGGCGGAATACGCGCTGGTGGAGCAGGTGGAAGGCCGGGGCGTCTTCTCGTTCTGCATGTGTCCGGGCGGCATTCTGGTGCCCTCGGCAACGGAGGCAGGGGAGGTGGTGCTCAACGGCATGTCCAACTCGATGCGCAACTCGCCCTGGGCGAACGCGGGCATCGTCTGCTCGGTGGAGCCGGGCGACGTGCCGGATTTCGACCGCTACGGCGTGTTCGCGCTGCTGGAGTTCCAGCATGCGGTCGAGCGGTCCATGTTCGATTTCTCAGGTTCGCTGCAGGCGCCGGCCCAGCGTCTGGTGGATTTCTGCCGGAAAAAGGATTCGCAGGGCCTGCCGCGCACTTCGTACCAGCCCGGCACCATCAATGCGCCGCTCTATGAGCTGCTGCCCGCGCCGGTCTTCGAGCGCCTGCGGGTGGCATTCGCGGCCTTCGACCGCAAGATGAAGGGATACTACACGAATGACGCGCTGGTACTCGGCACGGAATCGAGAACATCGTCCCCGGTGCGCATCGTGCGCGATCCGGAAACGATGTCCGTCCCCGGTCTCCCGGGTCTCTATCCCTGCGGTGAAGGCGCCGGCTATGCCGGCGGCATTGTCTCCAGCGCCCTCGACGGCATCCTGGTTGCTACAGCGCTTTGCCGCTATTAGCTTCGCTCTGTTGCTCTGACTTTTGTCCCGCTCGCTTAAAAAAGCTCGCGGCTCCGAAGGTCGCTTATCTAAAAAAGTAGTAATTTTAAACGATAATCACATTTGAATTGAATTTTTGGAAAAAGATTCTATATTAATGACATATTTGACAAACTATACAAGTTTATGATAACAGACACCCTCAAAGAAATCCTCAGCGCAGACTTTCCCGAACTTGTGCTGAAAAAAAGCGCTCTTACCAAGGCTGACATCAAGCCTCTTGCCGACGGGGGCGACCTTGAAGCCCGGCTTGTGCTGCTTTATGGCCTTACCCACCCGGCCGTAGACAGAATCTGGACGGAAGATTTTGAGGACGACGAGACGCACGAAATGGTGCCCGTCGAGCGCCATAGTTTGGGAGATACGCCCCTTTTTGCCGCCGAAGCCGGTGAAGTGGAGGCCCTGTCTGAAACGATCGGCTCCCTTATTCCTTCCCAAAGCACCGATACTTTGCATCACTGGTGGCGTTTGTTCTTTAACCAAGCCCTTCATCCTGCCATTCCCGAAGAGTTGGCCCGCCGGGGAGATGCGGATGCCATCCTCGCCATGGAGGAATACAATTACTCTCCGCTGGAACACCCCCAGGACCTGGCAGATGACTTCGACCCCCGCGATGCGGCCATCAGGATTGACGGCCCTTCGCCCGATCTGGACGAGATTGAGAAGATGGTCGAAGACCTGACCCGAAAGCACGGCACGCCCGACAACGAATGCGGCCTGTTCGTTCCGCTGGAGTTCTTGTTCGAGACCCTGGGGTTCCGCTGGGTGCATGACACCGGCAACCTGATGCGCATCACCCGCTGCAGCGAATCCGTCCTCTCCCTTGAAATCGAATGCAACCCTCACGTAGACGAGGCCCTTGTGGAAGCCTTCCAGAAGGCCTATCCCAAGCTTACGGTAGAATCTATAGAAAACTAAACTTTTTCATAATGAATGTAAAGAGGAAGATTGTTGAACTATACAACGACGCCAATTATCAAGCACTGTCGGCATTCTATAACAAGACCACGGTGTTGAACGTGTTCGGGATCGAACGAAGCGAAAACAGGCATAGTTCATTCCTTAGGTGGTTGATGGACAGCCGTTCCAATCATGGGCTCGGCAACGAGCCGATGAAGAAACTGCTCCGCCTGTACGCGCTGGCAATGCCCCCGGAGGAAAACGTTCCCTTGCAGAACCTTCTTCTGGTAGGAGATTATGACATCGTATTCTCCGATTATCCCACTACCGAAAAGTCTATTGACCGACGTGTTACAAAAAAAGGGCGCTTCGACATATGGGCAAGGATGGTGTTGACCGACCGGCAGAACAACACGCTGAAGGCCGCTCTGGTTGTGGAGAACAAAATCTACAGCAAGGAGGGGGCCGACCAGACGGAGGACTACCACCAGTTTCTTTACGAGCATCTGGACGAAGACGAATTCCCGATAGAGCTGTACCTAAACCCGGAAACAACCGATGGCCCGGATTGTCATTCGTTCAAGCACATAACTTATCAGCAATTGCTTGAGACCGTCTTGGAACCTCTTCAGCACATAGTAGTGGAACCGTTTTCAAAGACAGTTATTTCGGATTATATTCGGAACCTGGGAAAGCCGGCGACGGGGGAAGACGGAAAGGACTTCACGGTTCTCGCCACCTCCGAGAAAGAAAAGAAAAGTCTCAAGACGCTGTTTGACAAGTTCGAGCCGCTGTTCTGGCCCGCACTTGTCGCAGGAAACCTCGAGCAGGTGAGCAAGTCTTTGAAGAAGGAAAACGCCCTGCCTTTGATAGCCCTGCTCGGAAAGGCCGGGCTGATAAGTAACATCCCGACCAAAGCTTCCGTCAGCGAATGCAGAAATCTGCTGGCTCAGATGGATTCGCGGGAGCTGTTGGAGTCTCTTTGGAATGACAACGAGGATATATTCACAGCAATTATCCCCCTCATCACGCAACAGTCTTGGCCGATAGACCTAACTTGCATAAAGAAGGCGTCCCGCCGCGTCTTGCATCGAAGATGAACGATCCCGTCCGGAATCCACACCGACAAGATGAGATGCCGAAAAACAAGCCTTCCAAGTTGATCAGGATAACCAAATTCTTTCCAAAAAAGGTTATTTCAATAACCGATCATTCGGTCATATCAGGGAATCAGTTCCCGTAGCCGCAGCCGCTGCTTACTCGCCGCAGCCGCCTTTGCACGATGAGCAGTCGTGCGAGCAGGCGCGTTCGCCGTGGAGGCCTTCGGTCAGCTCTTTCTCCGTTGCATCGCGGACGCCGACGACCTTGCCGGTGAAATGCAGGTCCTTGCCGGCCAGTTCGTGGTTGAAGTCCATTTTTACGGTATCGTCACCGACTTCCACCACCTTGCCCGGAATCACGCCGCCGGCCTGGTTCATCATCGGGATGACATTGCCCACGAAGAGCAGCTGGTCCTGGATCTTGCCGTCGACTTCGAAAATGTGTTTCGGGAGCTCGACGACGGCTTGTGCGTCGTATTCGCCGTAGCCTTCCTTGGCGTTCAGTGTAAATTCAAAGGTGTCACCGACTTGCTTGCCTTTGATGTATTCTTCGAATTTGGGCAGCAGGTAGCCGAGGCCGAAAATGAATTCAAGGGGATTCTCTTCGTTGGCCTGGTCTTTTACTTCGCCGTCTACCAGGAGGGTATAGGTCAGCGAGACAACTTTTTCGTCTTGGATGTTCATGATTGTTCTTTTGGGGTATCAGGGTTTATGATTTTGTCGTACAATGGCTGGTTGTAAATGATGGGTTCCTCGTCGCCGAGTTTTCGTTCAGCGATCCAGTCGGCCTCTGAGGCGCTGTTGTCGAAGAGGATCCAACTGTCGCAAATGGGGATGTAAATGTCGCGCAGGTTCTCCATGCCTTGCCAGTAGCGGCGGATGATGGTAGGTTCCGGGATATTGTGCCCGCCCGATGCGACACGGATGGCCACGCGGCGGACCGCTAGAAACGGGCTTTTCAACCAGAAATAGAGCAGGCCTACCTTGTAGCCGAGCTGCTGCGCGTTGCCGATGATACCTGCCAGCGACTTGGTGGCGAGGGTGGTTTCCACCGCGAAATCCTCGCCGCGGGCGATCAGCTGGTCCACACGCTCGAGCATCAACCGGAAGGCACGAAGGGATTCGCGCTCCGGATCCTGGGGTGAAAGCTCGTCGGCGATCTCGTCGGCATTGACGAAGGTATGCAGGTTCAGCAGGGTAGGCAGCAGCGTATAGGATGCGGTCGTCTTGCCCGCACCGTTGCACCCGCTGATGATGTATAACCTCGGCATATCAGACAAAGATAGTCCAATTTCCTGAAAAAAGAAAACGGCAACCAAGCGGCTGCCGTTCTTTTTCCTTTGGGAAGAAGTGCTTATTTCTTCTTCTGACCGTATCTTGAGTAGAATTTGTCCACGCGGCCGGCGGTGTCGACGAGTTTCATCTTACCGGTGTAGAACGGGTGCGAGGTGTTCGAGATCTCGACCTTCACCAGCGGGAACTCCACGCCGTTCACCTCGATGGTCTCCTTCGTGTTGACGCAGGAGCGGGTGATGAAGACGTGCTCATTGGACATATCCTTGAATGCTACAAGACGGTAGGATTCGGGATGGATTCCTTTTTTCATGGTTTGTCGTTGTTAATCAGTTTTTCAAACGGACCGCAAAAATAGGAATAAAATGCATTAATGCAAAATTATTTTACGAGTTTGAAGCCGGAATACATCTGGTCGTATTGGTTGAGGAGCGAGTTGATGGTCTGGAGCGTACCCTGGTTGTAGACCGAGCAGACCGACTTGATGAGCTTCATCATCGTCGTGGTGTCGAACTGGAGTTCCATCTGGTTGCCCTGGACGGCCACGTAGCCTTTCATGTTGATCAGGCTCTTGACTTTCATGTTGATGACCGATTTTTCAGCATCAAGTTTCCAGGTGCCGTTGAAGGTTCTGGAACCGTAGTTCACGCTCATCGTGCCGTCTTCATTGAAGGTGAATCCGAAGAGGCCCTTGGAAATACCGACCTTGGACAGGTACTGGTCGAGTTTCTTCTCGATGGCGGTGGTGGCGGCGGAGCCGGCCAGGTTGGAGAGTGCGTTGGTGCTGGACTTGAAGGTGATGGCGCTGCCGGTATAGTTCCAGGTTCCGACGATCTTGTCAGTGGTCAGGCCGGCTTTGCCGGTAATCAGGTCGGTAATGCTGGTAATCAGGTTTCCGCCTGAATTGCTGCCAGATCCGGTAAGACTGCCGAGGATGGAGCCCAGACCGTTCTGGGCGGAAGCCGAAACTGTCAGGCACAGGACGGCTGCGAGGGTGATGAGGATTCTTTTCATTTTATCTTCGATTTTTATAACTTTGCATGCTTTATATTCTGCGAATATACAAAAAAATCATCAATATGACACTCATCAAATCCATTTCCGGTATTCGGGGAACCATTGGAGGAACCATCGGTGACGCCCTCACCCCCATTGACATCGTCAAATTCACGGCAGCTTACGCACGTCAGCTCAAGATGAAGTTCCCGGGCAAGGAACGTTATAAAGTGGTAGTAGGCCGGGACGCCCGCATCTCGGGTGAAATGGTCGACAGCATTGTTTCCGGTACCCTGCTGGCTTGCGGCATCGACGTAGTCAATGCCGGTCTGGCTTCCACGCCGACCACGGAAATGGCCGTCCTCTTCGAGAAGGCTGACGGCGGCATCATCCTGACCGCCTCGCACAATCCGAAGCAGTGGAACGCGCTGAAGCTCCTCAACGAGAAGGGCGAGTTCCTCACGGATGCCGAAGGAAAGGCGCTGCAGCAGGTGGCGGAAGCCGAGGATTTCGAATTCCTCGACGTGGATGCGCTCGGTACCATGGCCCGGAAGGATTTTACCCAGGCGCACATCAACGCCGTCAAGAATTATCCGCTGGTGGACCTCAAGGCCATCCGCGATGCGAAGTTCAAGGTGGTGCTCGACTCCATCAACTCGGTGGGCGGCATCTGCATGCCAGCGCTGTTCAAGGAACTGGGTGTGGAATGCGTGACCATCAACGGCGAGCCGAACGGCCGTTTCGCCCACAATCCCGAACCGCTGCCGGCCAACCTGATCGGGCTTTCCGAGGCGGTCGTGCGCGAAAAGGCCGACCTGGGTGTCTCCGTTGACCCTGACGTCGACCGTCTGGCTTTCATCTGCGAAGATGGCGTTCCTTTCGGCGAAGAATATACACTTGTGGCCGTTGCGGACTATGTGCTTTCTGTGAAGAAGGGCCCGACGGTGTCGAACATTTCCTCGTCCCGCGCCCTGCGCGACGTGACGGAGGCGCACGGCTGCCGTTACTACAGCTGCAAGGTGGGTGAAGTGAATGCTTCCACGATGATGCAGGAAGTGGGTGCCGTGATCGGCGGCGAGGGCAACGGCGGCGTGATCGTTCCCGACCTGCACTATGGTCGTGACGCGCTGATCGGCGTGGCGCTCTTCCTGAGCAACATGGCGCACAAGAAGCTGAGTGCCACGGCGCTGCGCGCCACCTATCCCGACTACTTCGTATCGAAGAATCGCATCGAGATGAGCGACCCGGCCCAGATCGAGGCCGCCCTCGATAAAGTCGAGAAACATTTTGCAGGAGCAGCCGTCAATAAGATGGACGGTCTCCGCATCGACTTCGAAGCCGAGCGCAAATGGTTCGTCCTCCGCAAGTCGAACACCGAGCCCATCATCCGCATCTACGCCGAGGCTCCCACCGAAGCCGTCGCCGATGCGCTGGCTCAGGAAGTCATTCGTGTAATCAACAGCTGATGAATCGTTTGTTTGCCTTAAGGCGCGGGTGGGATATTGCTTCGAGGGCCCTAACCACCCTCGGTTGATAGAGGGAGGGGCCCGAAATCGGCTTGCCGATTTTGGGAAGGAGACTCGCTTGCGAGTCGGACCGAGAAGCAATTCCCAGAGCGCCAGGCAAACAAACATAATATTATTTCCATGTTTTCGTTCAGGACGACACCGCTGCTGGAACAGGAAGACCGGGTGCTCCGGAAGGGGCGCGTGGGCGTGCTCTGCAACCAGGTGGCCTGGCATCCCGACACCGGCGAATATCTTTTTGAAACGCTGGCCCGCCGGGGCAATCTGGTGCGTATCTTCACGCCCGAACATGCCCTCTACGGCCCCATGGTACCGGGCATTGAAACCATCGAAGTAGAGACCGTCATCGAGACTGAGCAGCTGGCCGGGCTGGACGCGCTGGTCATCGAGCTGCAGGACGTGGGATCACGCTACAGCAACTACACAACCCTGCTCTACAATCTGTTCAAACGGCTGAAGAACGACGATTCCGATCTGTCCGTCTTCCTGATCGACCGCATCAATCCCTGCGGCCGCCAGATTGAAGGAACACTCGGCATCATCGGGCTTCCGCATCGGCACGGCCTGACGCTCGGTGAAGTAGCCAACATGTTCTACAGCGACCTGAGCGCCAGATTCCCGCTCCATATCATCGCCACCGGCGCCGAAGCCGTCAACCGCGAACTGATGGCCTGGACCATCCCGCCGTTCTCCGACTTCTCCGGCCTTTTCACCTCGAACTTCTACAGCGGCCAGTGCCTCTGGATGGGGACCAACGTCAGCTACGGACACGGCACCAACCGCCCCTTCGAACAATTCGGCGCCCCGTGGATGGAACCGCTCTTTGACTATCCCCAGCGACAGGGTTTCCGGAACTGGAATGACCCGGAAAGTCCGGTCGCCCATCCCGGCCTGCATGTCCGCTGGACCCGCTTCGAACCTTCCTACGGCATCCACAGCGGACTGATCTGCTTCGGTTTCCAGCTCATGTTTATCCCCGGCGCACCGTATCATGCCCTGAACCACGCACTCCAGCTACTCCGTTTCATTCATAAAACCTGCCCCGAATTTACCACGGAAGGGCTGAACCGCTATCTGGAAGACGCCACCCTGATGAACTACGTCCAGGGCCGCATCGACTGGGACGACACGCGCGAATACATCAAGGCCGAGGAGCAGAAGTGGCTCCGCAAGTCGAAAAAGTACACTTTGTACGGCGACGAGCCGTTCCGCATCAAGTAGCGACTAACGGTCGCCCTCGATGAGTTCCAGTAATTTGTCGATGGCTTCTTCCTGAGGGATGTAGCGGAGGACGGGCGTGCGACCGCGGTAGAGCGTGACGTGGCCGCGGCCCTCGCCGACGTAGCCGTAGTCGGCGTCGGCCATTTCACCAGGCCCGTTGACGACACAGCCCATCACGGCAATCTTTACGCCGGCCAGGTGCACCGTGCGGCGTTTCACTTCGTTGAAAGTTGTTTCCAGATCATAAAGCGTGCGGCCGCAGCCGGGGCAAGCAATGTACTCCGGGCGCGTGAAACGGCGCCGGCAGGCCTGCAGCAGCATGTCGCGGAAACGCTCCCCGTCGGCCGCCGACACCGGCGCGCCGCCGATCGAAGAACCCTCCAGCGAGAAATCGTCAATCTTTTTGTCGAGCAGGGAAGGACCCCAGAGGCAGGCCCCCTTGATAATGAAATCGTTCCAGTCGGCCGCTTCGACGCAGGTGCGGCCGCCGGCAGGCGAATAACCTGCAGCAACCGCGGAGACAATCTGCCGTCCCGCCGGAATCTCATGCACCGGATCTTCCGTGAGCGAGACCCGGATCGTGTCGCCGATCCCTTCACCCAGCAGCGTGCCGATGCCCACTGCCGATTTGATGCGACCTTCGTCGCCATTTCCCGCTTCCGTCACCCCGAGGTGTAGCGGGAAGAGGTATCCCAATTCATCGCGCATAGCGGCGACCAGCAGGCGGTAGGCCTCAACCATCACCAGCGTGTTGCTCGCCTTGAGCGAAACCACTACCTGGAAGAAATTCTCCGCCACGCACATCCGCAGCCACTCCATCACCGCCTCTTTCATCGCCAGCGGCGTGGCGCCGTAGCGCTGCGTGATGCGCTCGCCCAGAGAACCGTGGTTAAGCCCGATGCGGATGGCCGTGCCGTGTTGCTTGCACAAGCTGATGAGCTCCCGGAACTTGGCGCAGGCCACATCATGCTCTTTGGCAAAATTGCCCGGATTGATGCGCACCTTGTCGGCCACGGAGGCAGCTGCCAGTGCTGCGTCGGCCAGAAAATGGATGTCGGCCACCAGCGGCGTCAGAATCCCTTCCGCCCGCAGCCGCTCTTTGATCTGCCGGAGCGATTCGACTTGTTTGAGCCCCTGCGTCGTCAGCCGGATCAGGTCGGCTCCGGCCGCAGCCATGGCGCGGCATTGCGCCAGCGAGCCCTCGATGTCGTCGGTCGAGGTGTTGCACATCGTTTGGACCAGGATGGAATGTCCGGCCCCGATGGGGACGCGGCCGGCAATGGAGAAGGATACAGGTTGAGCTACCATAGATGGAAATGCAGCGAAGCGCTGAACACGATGTTCTGGGGATAGGTATACATCCAGTAAATGTCACTGTATTTGTAGGTGTGATAGATACTGGCCAGGCCGTATTTGTAATTGCCCTCGATGTGCAGTTCGAAAGGCTTGATGACCACGGCCAGGCCCACGCCGGCGATCACGCCGTAATCATGCCGCTGGTCATACTTGTTGAAACCGCCTTCCTGGTCCGTGGAGAGCCGGTAACCGTAGTAGGGTCCGAGGTTCAGCAGCAGGCGGAAATGCGAAAAATCGAGCTTGAACTGGGACAGAAGCGGGAATTCAAGGACTTCGTAGGTCGCGCCGTAGCCTTCGTGGGGCGAAATGAAACCTTCATAGCCGTGCTTGGCGCCGGCCACCAGGCCGAAGTTGAACAAATGGTCCCACATGGCATGGTAGTACGTGTAGCTGATACCGAAATTCTTGAATGTCCAGATGCGTTCCTGTGCGAGCTTGGGCGAAGAGGTGACGCCGCTCAGATTGACGCTGTATGAAACGCCGATCATATGGAGACTCTTGAACTTTTTGGCAGGCGGCAACGTATCGATAGCCGAAAAGTCGTTGGGCATGTCGAAGATGAAAGGATCCTGGGCCTGGACCGACCAGGCTGCAGCGAGCAGGATCAGGGTCAGGAGCAGTCGTTTCATTGGAACATGGATTTAAGGTCGATGGTCTGCTCGATTTCAGCCGATTCCGGGATTTCGAGCACTTTGTTGCCGGGTGACGATTCGTAGAAGCGCACGACTTCGGGTTGCTTGCGGGCCAGCAGGTTGCCGGTATCGGCATAGCCGTTCCGGTTTTTGTCGCAGGTGATGCGGATCATGTATTTGCCTTCCTGCAGGTAGGGGAACAGCAGTACGCCGGACTTGTCGGTCTGATAGGTACGGATGACTTTCGTCCCTTTCTCGTCAGTGAGCTCCACGATGTAGCGTTCTTCGACGCCGGTCAGGTGAACTTCAAGCTGGCTCAGCGTCTCGGATTGCGGGACCTTGAACTTGGCTGAAGCCTTTTCGTTGGGGAGGTTGTCGAGATTGAAGAAAGTACCCTGCGGGATGGACAATTCATAGTCGTAGCCCCGGAGCAACGCATCAGTCGGGGTGATGATGTAGCGGCGGATGTCGCTGGTGTCCTGTTCGAAACGGAACGCTTTGACGGATTGCTGGCCTTTGGGGTTGGTTTCGGTCAGGACCAGGGAGTCGCGGAAGACCCGGATGAGGGGCAGCGTGCTTTCCAGACGTACGCCCAGTTGCTCTACGGTTTCATCATTGGCCGAAATCTGCAGTTTGAAGGTTGTGTCCGCCTGCTTTTTCTGGTCTTTGTCCTTGCCTGAGCGGCTATCCTGTTCAGTTTTCTTGACGGCCAGGGAGAGGTTTTCATCGACCGGGGCGAGCTGGCCCGTGGAATCGGTCTTCAGGTAGTTGAGACGGATCAGCAGGCTGTCATCGAGTTTGTAGCTGGTGTTGATCCAAAAATCAAGGCTGTCGTGCGTGGCGTTGTACTGCAGGATGACCGAGGAGTCGGGGATGCCGACGAATTCCAGGTTGTTGATCTGGACATCAGCCGCGCTGAACTTGAGGAAACCCTGGCGATTGGTCGTCCGGCCGCTGTTCTGAAGATACTGCACGGATTGCAGTTCCTTGAAAGTGACGAGCGTGACCATGGATTCCCGCGCATTGCAAAGGAGGGTGTCCTTCATGTTGAAAGCATGGAGCTCGGGCACGGAATCGTTCACGACGCGGGTGGGATGGTACAGGGAGTCCAGGAAGCCGACTTCATCCTCGTCGGGATTGTATTTGTAGTCGTTGTCTTTGTCCGTATAGACGAACAGCTGATAGACCGTGTCTTTCAGGTTGCGGAGAGCGAAATAACCCCAGTCGTCGGTCTTGACCACGGCGTCGGGAAGGGTGTTGAAACAGGCTGAGTCGGACTGGTCGATGTAGGCGGCGACCAGCGCACCTTTGACAGGTTGCAGCGTAGTGCAGTTGATGACGGTGCCGGTGAAATAGAGGGAGTCGAGGACATCGCCGGTAGAGAAAGCATACACCAGCCGGGGAGCGGGGTTTCCTTCGTTGTTGTCAACCAGTGCGTTGCCGAAGTCGATGGTATAGGTCTGGTCGGCGCGCAGGGTATCCTGCAGCGTGACGACGATGCTCTTGCCTTTGACCTTGGCCATCGGCCTTCTCCGCGTCGGCGGCGAGAGCAGGATGTCCGTAGCAGTCTTGACGATGGTGTATTCGTTGTACTGCAGTGCGACCTTCCCGCCGACCGTGGGAAATTCCGTCGTTCCAGAAGGGGGCGTGAGCTTGATCAGTACGGGAGGCAGGGTATCCTTCGGCCCGCCGCCGGGCGCCGTGGTGGTGTTGGCGCAGGAGTGGCTGGACAGGCAGGCGCCGATGAAGAGCGCCAGCAGGATGACCGTTATGATGGTTCTTCTCATGATCACTTGATTTCAACGCGTTTGACCCGCTCGATGCCTTTGACTTTCGACAGCTCGCGGATCAGTTTGTCCAGGTCGTCTGTGTTGTGGACGTACAGGTCGATGACGCCTTCGAAGATTTCGTCGTGTGCTTCGATGTGGAGTTTGCGCATGTTGACACCCAACACCAGCGAGATTACACGGGCGAGGTCGCTCAGGACACCGATCCGGTCGATGCCTTCCAGCGAAATTCTTGCCAGATACGACATCATGAAGTGTTTGCTCCATTTGGCCGACACGATGCGGTGCCCTTCCTTCGAAGCCAGGTTGGTGGCTACCGGGCAGCTTTTCTTGTGGATGGTGACCGTGCCGTCGTCTTCGATGAAGGCCACCACGCTGTCGCCCGGGATCGGCGAGCAGCACTGCGCGATGTTGAAGGAAATGGTGCCCTGGTCGATGTCTTCCTGCAGCAGGAATTCGCTCTTCTTGTTGATGGAACTGTTGCGGACCGGGCTGAGCAACTTCACGCCCCACATCTGCACGCTGCGGCGTTCGGCATTGGTCTTGAGGGCTTTGTCGAGGTCGCTCAGGTCGATCACGCCGATGCCGATCTTGTTGTAGAGTTCGTCTTTTCCGCCGGGGGTCTTGTAGTAGTCCACCAGTTTCTTGATGACACGGCTGCGCTCGGTGATGTTGCGCTCTTCGAGCTTGCGGTCGAGGATTTCCATGCCTTCCTTGATGTTGTTCTTCTTGTCGGACTTGAGGTAGTCCATCACCTGGCCCTTGGCGCGGCTGGTGGTCAGGAAATCGAGCCATTCGCGGCGGGGCCGGGCGCTGTCGGAGCTGATGATCTCCACCTGGTCGCCGTTGGTCAGGACCTGGGATAGCGGCACCAGGCGCTGGTTGACCTTGGCGGCGATGGCGTGGTTGCCCACTTCGGAGTGGATGCTGTAGGCGAAGTCGAGGGCCGTGGCGCCTTTGGCCAGGCTTTTCGATTCGCCTTTCGGGGTGAAGACATAGATTGTCGTGGTGACCAGTTCCTGATGGAACTCATCGAGGAACTGCATGGCGTCGATGTTGGGATTCTCGAGGATTTCGCCGACCTGCTCGATCCAGCGGTCGATCTCGGTGTCTCCCTTGCCGCCGAGGCCGGCGTCCTTGTACAGCCAGTGGGCGGCGATGCCGCGCTCGGCGATGGAGTTCATCCGCTGAGAGCGGATCTGCACTTCCACCCAGTTGCCGGCGTTGCTCATCACGGTCAGGTGGAGGGCTTCGTAGCCATTGGCTTTCGGATTGTCCACCCAGTCTCGGGTGCGGTCGGGCTTGTAGGAATACAGGCCGGTGATCATCGAGAAGATATACCAGCACTGTTCCCGTTCGGTGAATTCACCCCGCGGCTCGAAGATGATGCGTACGGCATAGATGTCGAAGATCTGCTCGAACGGAATGTTCTTGGTGGTCATCTTCTTCCAGATGGAGTAGGGGGTCTTGAGCCGTTTGAGGATCGTATACTGATAGCCGGCCTTGTCGAGTTCCTGGCGGATGGGCGCGATGAAATCGTCGATGGCGGCGCCGCGCTCCGACATGATCTTGTCGAGCTGCTGCACGATGGAAGCGTAGGCGGCCGGTTCACGGTACTTCAGCCAGATGTTCTCCATCTCCGACTTGATGCTGTAGAGGCCCAGACGGTGTGCGAGCGGGATGAAGAGGTACATGGTCTCGCTGAGGATCTTGTCGCGCTTGTATTCCGGCATGAACTGGATGGTGCGCACATTGTGGAGCCGGTCGGCGAGCTTGATGAGGACGATGCGCACGTCGTCGTTGAGCGTGACCAGGATGCGGCGGAAGTTCTCAGCCTGGAGGCTTACCCGGTTGGGCTGCCATTTATTCTTGTTGTCATTGTCGAGCGCGGTCTTGATCTTGGTCAGTCCGTCCACCAGCGAGGCGATCTTTTCGCCGAAAAGCCGCTCGATGTCCTCGACCGTAAATTCCGTGTCCTCCACGACATCGTGCAGCAGGGCGGCGCAGATGGACTTGCAGCCCAGCCCGATCTCGTCGACCACGATCTTGGCCACGGCGATCGGATGCAGGATGTACGGTTCGCCGGAACGACGGCGCACACCTTTGTGCGCTTCATTGGCGAATTCGAAAGCCTTGAGCACCAGTTTATACTGTTCTTCGTCCGCACAGCGCTTGCGGGCGGAATTCTTGAGTCCTTCGAATTCCCGTTCAATCAGTTTGTTATCCTCTTCAGTAAACATATCGTGCCTCTAATCTTCTTCTTTTTTGATGGCTTCTTCCGCCGACAGTTCGGACAGGCCGCGTTCCTTCGCTTCCCGGTAGTCGACCAGGGTGTAGCCCCGCGAGAGCTCCGCACCGAACAGCACGGTCTGCCAGCACAGGTTGAGCCATACCATGAACAACGGAATGAAGGCCAGCGCTCCGTAGACGGCGCCCAGACGGATCACCATCACCTGCGTTCCCATGTAAAACCATTGGATGGCAACGAACACCACGCCTACGATCAGGGCTGCTTTCAGGGCCGATCCGTACCGCACTTTCGCATGCGGAATGAACTTGTACATCACCGACAGGGCCAGTACCACAACGCCGTAGAATGCCAGCCAGAACATGTTGGTGGTAATGAAATTGAACACCCCCAGATGTCCTTCCAGCAGGCCGATGAAACGCGCATACCAGGCCCAGCCCGAGAAGAGCAGGATCAGCACGAAAGGGGTGACGAACATGATGGCGAAATAGACCGTCACACGCCGCCAGATCTTGCGCGGCTCCCGGACGCACCAGATGCGGTTGAAGGCAATCTCGATGTTGATCATCAGCCAGACGATGGTCCAGACGAAGCTCAGGAAAGAGATCCAGCCGAAGGTGCCGCTCTCGGTCTCCTTGATCATGTTCCGGGCATATTCGATGATGACCTGCACCAGCTGCGTATTGGTGGGGAACGATTCTGTCAGGGTATCGTAAAGGTACTGGTCGAAACCGAAGCCGTTCGAGATGAACAGGATCACCGCGATCATGGGCACGAAGGCCAGGGTGGTGAACCAGCTCAGGGCGATGGCTTCCCGACCGACACGGTCGCGGGCGAAATCCTTGGCGGTCAACAGGATGGCCTGCAGGCTCTTGATCATGTTCTTGCGCGCCGTGCTCAGTTCGCTGAAATCGAGCGCCCAGATATCCTTCGTCAGGAACTTGACGAGGATATGGATGATGTCTCGTATGCGGGCGAAGAACAGGCGCATGGCTTTATTCGGATTCGATCAGTTGTCGGAAATCAGCTTCGGAAATGACGGGGATGCCAAGCTTTTCGGCTTTCTTCAGCTTTTCGGGTCCCGCTTTCTCTCCGGCGAGCAGCCAGGCTGTCTTTCCGCTCACGGAACCGGCATTCTTGCCGCCGTGGGCTTCGATGAGGGCTTTCATGGCTTCGCGCGAGATGGAGAAATTGCCGGAGATGACCACGGTCTTTCCATCCAGTTTGTCGGAAAGCCGGCTTTCGGCCGTATCGGCGACAGCCATCTGGAGACCGGCCGCACGCAGGCGTTCCACACAGTCCCGCGCGGCATCCGAGGCCGACCAGGCCAGGATGGCGTCGGCCACCGTGCCGCCGATGTCCTCGATCTGGACCAGGTCGTCGCGGCTGGCCGCCATCAGTGCATCGATGGAGCCGAAGTGACGGGACAGGGTCTTGGCGGTCTGTTCGCCCACGTGCCGGATTCCCAGGGCATACAGCACCCGCTCAAACGGTACCTGTTTGCTGGCTTCCAGGCTCGCCAGGAAATTGTCGGCCGATTTCTCCTGCCAGCCGTCGAGCGAGATCAGCTGTTCCCGTGTGAGCGAATAGAGATCGGGCAGGGTATGGATATAACCCCGGTTCCAGAGCATTTCGACG
>Ga0265300_10002387_pt1 | contig 16301 bp, 14 predicted proteins | sample AusTroGonzalo_MG_FD_193482 | JGI IMG/M metagenome (GOLD analysis project Ga0265300, IMG submission 193482) | Bovine rumen microbial communities from tropical cattle in Woodstock, Queensland, Australia - Gonzalo_03 | ecosystem: Host-associated > Mammals > Digestive system > Stomach > Rumen ...
TTCGTTCTCGGTGCCTTCAACGACGGGGAGTTCGTAACTCTTTCCGTTGTACTTCAAGGTCGCTTTGTCGGACATTTATCCTCCGGTGGGGTTTGAGTAGTGAGGTCGCTCGCTATACTCGCTTTGAGGCGCAACTTCGTTGCTTTGAGCTTTCATAGTCGCACCCTTCGGGTGCCAAGCTTTTGCTCAGAGGGCCTACGGCCCGGCCTCATCGCTCATAGCTCATAGCTATTTCATTTCCATGACGCAATTATAGATATTTTCAAAGAGCTTGCCGAGCTTTTCGGTCGGAACTGCACTGAAAGCAATGCGAATCAAGCCAGAAAGCATGATCGTGCCCGTGCTGTAATCCTTGATGAGCTTTACGCGGAGAGCTTCGGCATCGACACCCTTCGGCTTGATGCACATAAAGTAACCGCTGTTGCACGGCATCTGTTCGAAGGCTTCACTGTATTCCGGATGAGCGGCAAAGACTTCCTTGATGATGTCGTAACGCTTCTTGAGAACAGCGTACTTTTCCTGCTTCTGCTGCTGGTATTCAGGACTCTGGAATGCAGCGAGCAAAATCTTCTGGCTAATGGACGGAGCGTTAGAGATGTTGCCACGGACCGTACCGGCAGCCTTGTCTTCAAGTGCCTTGAGCTGAGCTTCAGTTGCACCCTTGAAACCGAAGGACATAAAGCCAACGCGGAAGCCCCAAACATAGTCTTCCTTGGTCGGACCGTCGAGCTTCACGGCGAGGAGGTTTTCGTGAGCATCGACAAGCTTCACGAAGAGGGATTCCTTCGTCACGCCTTCTTCATAGACGAGTCCAAAGTAAGCGTCATCGAGGAGAGCGACAACCTTGTTACCAGCAGCAGCGCATTCCGTAAGAATCTTTGCGATTTCGACCGCTTCCTTTTCGGTGGCGGTGTAGCCTGTCGGGTTGTTCGGGAAGTTGAGGAGAACGACCTTCTTATCGGACTTGCTTGCGGCAAGAGCAGCCTTCAAGGCTTCCGTGTCAAAGCCACCGTTCTTGAAGGTGTTGAAAGTCTTGATCTTTGCGCCACGGGCATTTTCGAACACGAGCTCGTAGTTGTCCCAGTAGAGGTCCGGGATAATCACTTCGTCGCCAGCATCGAGGAAAAGGTAGCCAGCGCAGCTGATGGCGTGCGTCAAAGCAGCCGTCACGACCGGGTTGCTGAAGCTCTTGGAAGCAAGCGTCGGGTTCTTCTTGATGTCCAATTCCCTCCAAGCCTTGCGGAGGTCCGGATTACCGAAGCTCGGGGCATAGAGGAAGGACTGTTTCGGGAGGTTCAAGGACTTGAGAACGCAATCCAGAACGAGCGGAGAACCATCGTCTTCGAGGGCGGTGCCGATCGTAGCGTTGATGTCGGAGCCCTTGGCTTCGGCACCCTGGCCGAGAATACCCTTGCGCGGGAAGAAGATTGCCTTGCCCTGTTCAGAGAGCATGCCGAGAACGCTGCAACCGTTTGCGGAAAGTTCGGCGTTCAAAGATTCAGCGAGAGGATTGTAGTTCATACCAATGTCCTTTTAAAAATTCCGCGGGGCAATTTAGAAAAATTGCAGCCCAATCGCAAGATTAAAAAGACATTATTAGCGATGAGCTGTGAGCGATGAGCTATAAGCGTCAAAAAACATGATTTACAGAAATTGTATAGAAGCAGTGAGCTATGAGCAATCAGCAGTGAGTGATGAGTTCTGTCACTCTGGAGGGTGTGAAACACCCGATAGAGTCCAACGCTGTGGATCCTATCGGCCTCAAGGGCCTCCAGGATGACAAGTTGATGTGAGAGGATGAAACAGCCCAACCACTAGCCACTAACAACCAATGAGCTGTGAGTGATGAGCCGTGAGCAGAGTGTACTACTGTTATGCAACAAAACTCATGGCTCATAGCAACGTAGTTGCGGGCTGAAAGCTCAAATCTCAAATTTCGTCTTCATTATTTGCTCGATATCTTCGCGGTTCTTGACGAAAGCCTCCACCACATCCGGGTCAAAGTGCGTTCCACCCTCTTCGCAGATAATCGACAGCGCCTTATCGACAGAAAAAGCCTTCTTGTAGGGGCGTTCCGAAACAAGCGCATCAAACACATCCGCTACGGCCATGATTCGAGCCGAAAGCGGAATATCACGACCTTTCGTGTGCTCCGGGTAGCCACGCGAGCCGTCCCACCACTCGTGATGACTGTAGGCAATTTCCTTGGCCATCTTGAGGTAAGCCGTTTCACCAAGGTTCTGCGATGCACGCACAAGCATTTCCCGCCCATAGACCGTATGCAACTTCATCTTTTCGAATTCTTCATCGGTGAGCTTGCCCGGCTTGTTCAAGATGATATCCGAAACACTGATTTTCCCGATATCGTGGAGCGGAGCCGCCACCGCAATCGTAGCCACGAACGCATCGTCAACTTCGTCTTTTTCCTTGCCATCCTTTTGCAGTTGCCTTGCAATGAGTTCCGCATACGCCGCCGTACGCTTGACATGCCCGCCCGTCGTCTCGTCACGACCTTCGACCATGTCGCCCAGCACCGTAATAATATTCATCTGGAGCATGGCAATTGATGTCGCCTGCTCCTCGGACTTGCTGATGTACAAGTCAATTTCCCTAGTCGCCTTGACGATAGCCGCATGCAAATTCTCAATTTCGTTCCTCGTCACGACTTCAAGACCTTCAATACGCTTGATGGACTTTCGACGGCCTTTACTGCTATCGTAGGCAAAGTTATCCATCTCTACCGTCATCTCGTGAATCGGGTAAACCACCCTGCGGTTCGCAATCAGAATCGACGTAAACACAATCGCCAAAAGCAAGCCGAACAACGTCGAGAAAATCTTGGTGCAGAACAGCACCACGCTCATTCGAATCGCGGCAAGGCTAAACTTCGTACAAACTGTATTGGGTTCTTCCGTGCAGACAATCGACACATCCCATTCGCCCGTTTCGTGTTTTCCGGGCGTAATCGTCAAAATACGCGGATGCTTGCCTTCAAGATCGTGAATGTATTCGTAAAGTGTTGTCGAATCTGCATTCTGGATAGCGTCAGAAACGAGCCTGTTCACCGATTCCGCCAAAAGCGTCGTTTCATGAATTTCCGCCTCGGAATACGTCTTGTACGCCACCGCCGTCGCCACAACTGCCAAAGCAAAACTCGAAACAAAAAGCAAGGTCGTCACCTGGGCCTTGAGGGAACGAATCTTACTTTTCGAACTGTAACGGTCTTCGTGCAGCCTTCCCGAAACGGAATCATACAGTTTGTAAAACCAATGCGGAGTCACACGAACCAACGCAAACGCAACGAGAATCGAAATCGTCTTGTCTGGAATTTCCGTACAGAAATCCGCCAAAATCTGCGACAACAAAATCGGAAGCCCTTTCTCGTGAAGAGCCGTCGCAATAGGAGTCACCACATTTTCTGCAATCTGAAAATCAAAAAGGAAATACGAAAGCACCGAACACGGGATGCTTAAAATCATCAACATGCCAAGGAGCTTCGGCAAACGATAAATCTTGTCAAAGTACCCACGCCTAGCCGCAATGCCAGCGCACACCGCAATCAAGACGTTGATGGTCCCGTAATAAAATGTCGAAGAATCGGAAAAACCGCCGATAAAATTCGTCAGGAACCCGACAATCGCTCCCGGACAAAAGCCACCGACAACAGCGACAAACATAGTGCCAATGCTGTCCAAATATAGCGTCCATTCAAAACGGATCGCCAAATCGGCAATAACCCGATTTATCAATATGCCGAGAAGAACAAGTACAAAAACTTGAAATACTTTATTTGACGAAATTTTTGCTTTCACATTCTGTATATAGAATTTTTTTTTACAGAATGCAAAAAGAAATGTAAGATATTTATAATTTTATCGGCCTTTGAACTGGTCACCAAATTTAAGCTCGGTTTCCTTGGCTCCATTGAGGTTCACGAGACGTTCCGGCTCAAAAAACATGTCCTTGGCAATACCTTCTTTAAGTTCCTGAACGCGGTCGAGCATTTCCGCCGCCGATTGGCTAGTCAATAACGCCTGCCGCACACTCATAGCAACATCATTACCTTCATGGATCCTATCGCCTTCGGCTCCAGGATGACAATATTTCTCGTATAAACAGAATCCCTTACACAACCGCGCGGCGAGCTGTTTCATGCGGCCCATCGCATTCATCTCGGTCGCCCCATCCTCAATCTTAAACTTGTAATAAAGCGGGAACACGTCCAAAGCCTCTTCCGCCGAAATCACTCGTTTTTCGCGCCCATCCCACGCATCGGCAATCTGCCCAAAAATCCACGGGTTATGCATCGCCCCGCGCCCAATGCTCACGCCCGAAACACCGTAAGTGTTGATGCGTTCGCGAGCGCATTCAACGCTGTTCACATCGCCATTGCCAATAACAGGAATCTTCGCTGCAGCGGCCACCTTCCCAATCCAGTCCCAATTGGCGAGACCGTTATAGCCCTGCAAACGCGTGCGGCCATGAACCGTAAGCATCTCGACGCCCTCGCCTTCCGCAATATTGAGCGTTTCCATCACGTTGATGCTTTCATCATCCCAACCAATGCGGCACTTGAGCGTGAGCGGAATCTCTGGTGTTTTCGCATCAAGCGTCTTTTTCACTTCATGCAAAATTTCTTGCAAGCGCGGCAAATCGCGCAAAAGCCCGGAACCGCTCCCCTTGCCCGCCACCTTCGGCGCCGGACACCCTGCATTCACTTCGATAAATTCAGGATGAAATGTTTCCGCAATTTTACCTGCGGCATACGCCATGCGGTCAGGGAAACGTCCAAAAATTTGGATGCCAAACGGTCGTTCTTCCGGGAAGAACCTCAACTGCTTGTGTCCGTTCGGATTAAACACGGCGTCGCCGTCAGTCGGAACAAACTCCGAAACCAATAGCCCCATGCGGTCGCCCGAAAGCACGCGGCAAAGCCGTCGAAACGGAGCATCGGTCACTCCGTCCATCGGACTCAAGATGGTATTGGGGAAAATCTCCTTGTCGCGGAGACAAAAACGGACCTTTTTAGGCAAATTTTCAATCTTCAACATTTAAGTCACAACTATTCACAAATATTCCGCAATGTGAACCCGAAAAAGATATTTAATTTCATACCAACCACCACTCTAAGTCTATGTTAAACTTATATTTAATGCGTGGCTAATATAACTAAACAATCCCTTATTCAAGAAATCGCCAAATCCACCGGGTTTGTGCGCAACGATATTAAAATTGTAGTCGAACAGTTCCTTGACCTCCTCGGCGAGAAGCTTATCGAAGGCAACACCATTGAAATCCGTGGTTTCGGCACGTTCGCGTGCAAGCCCCGCAAGGCTCGACCGGCCCGTAACCCGCGCACCGGCGAAACCGTCATCATCGACGAACGCTTGGTCCCGACATTCAAGTTCAGCAACGACATTAAGGACAAGATTAATTCGCTCGAAGGCATCCTTGGCGAAGTCTCTGTGCAGCCGGAACTCGAAGTTGAAGAAGAAGTCGCTCAAGTCAACAGCGATTACGAAACCATCTAAAAACGTTGAACCCATTAACTCAGGCTTTCACGCCTGATACGAAAAAACCGGCCCCCGCCGGTTTTTCTTTTTACGTTGTCATATCCCGCACGCGTTCCGTTTTTCAATCGTCATTCTGGAGGCGACTGTCATCGGACTTGTTCCGGAACGATAGAATCCAATGCTTCAAGTACAACAGATCCCGGCACTGGGGCCGGGATGACAACTGAAAAAACAAAAATGTCTAGCTCAGTGCGGCGACTTCTTCATCCGTGAGGAACCGCCAGCCGCCTTCGCCTAACGTGCGGTCTAGAACAACAGGTCCAATCGCAATTCGTTCGAGCGTCTCGACGTGGTTCCCGACAGCGGCAAACATACGACGAACTTGATGATAAAGTCCTTCGCCAATCGAAATCACCACAGCATCACCATCGACTTCGATTTCACGAGCCAGCACCGGTCGTCGTTCATCCTTGAGCATCACGCCCGCCAGCAATTCTGCTTTCTGCGCATCCGTAAACGGACGGGCAAGCGTCACGCGGTACTTTTTCCAAAGCCCTTTCTTCGGGCTTTCAACTTTGTGAATAAAGTCGCCTTGATTCGAAAGCAGCAACAGTCCCGACGAATCCGCATCCAAGCGCCCCACAGACTGAATGCCCATCGCGGTAAAACGGTCCGGCAAAAGTTCATAGACAGCCTTATGGTCGCGAGCGTTATGACTGCATTCCACATCGGTCGGCTTGTAGAGCATCACATACAACTTTTCAACCGTCGGAACTTCTTCGCCGTTCACCATAATAGACTCCGGACGTTCCTTGAATTCCATAAACGGATCTTCAAGCACCTTGCCATCCAATTCCACAAGTCCCATACGGACAAGTGCTCGGGCCTCCTTACGGCTACCGAAACCCATCGAAGCAAGCAATCGTTCCAAAGTCAAAGCGGGCATCAGTCCTCCAAAATAAAATCAACAATTTTTCTGCGGATAAATCCAAGTTCCGGGAGTTCTTTTGTTTTAAGCACATGCGACCGACGACGCCAAAAAATGAACGCCAAAATTCCAGCCAGCACAAGTGTTTCTAGAACAAAGCAAATGATACGCAACAACGTAATACTCAAACGTACGTTTCCCGCCGCACGTAGTTCCTTTTCATGGAGCCAGTCCATTCTCAAGTCCCAAGCGCCAACGTATGGATACGCTTTCATCACTCCGTTCACCGCAGCGATATAGCCCATAGTGACATAGTCCGTGCGAATTCCCTCGACAAAGCAATCGTTAAAACGGATTCGGAACAAAGAAAATACTGCGGCTATAATTTTCAAAGCATACTTGAACGCCCTTGCATCCAAGTCTGGAGTTAAGAGAATCGTCCAAAATTCACGATCCGTAAGCTTCGGCTTCTCTTTTTTCGGTTTTTCTTTCTTCTCGGATTCAGGCTTCGTGGCTTCAGACGATTTCACTTCGACAGGTTTTGAAGCGACGACTTTGGGCGTATCTTTTTTTGCATCATCAATTTTAGACTCAGCGGGAACAGTCTTAAGTTCTTCCCTAGAAGCAGCCGGAGCTTTCGCATCAGCTACGACATCACCATCACTATCGTCTTTCGTCTTTCGTCTTTCGTCTAAACATTCTAGATCCTTCGACTTCACTACGTTTCGCTCAGGATGACACTCGTTTTTGTCACCCTGGAGAGGCACGGCCTCGATAGTGTCCATTGCCTTTTTCTCTGTAGTCGTTTCCGGGGCTTTCGCCGCTGATTCGCTCACGGCTCGCTGCTCATCGCTCACCCCCTCTTTCCCCCATTTCTTCTCGTACTCGTAAATCTTCTTCTTGAAGAAAAAGAAAAGCGCCCGCGCACTGCGTTCGCCCGCTTCAAAATCAATCCGAACAGAAAACGGGAAGAGCAGTAGCACAAGCGCTACAACGAGAATAAAACAAAGGAGCCAGGAAAAAAAGCCCATTTACTTTTCGGCTTCGTCAGCCTTCTTGCTGATAATATCAATCAGTTCGGCAAAGCTCTTGTCTTTAAGAATCTTGCTGAACTGCTCCTTGTAGTTACGAGCCGTCGAAAGGTCATCAATGACCAAGTCCCAAGCTTTCCACTTGCCGTTCACGGTCGTCATCTTGTATTCGAGCACGGATTCCTTGCCCTGATTCCACAAGTGAGCCACGACGCGAGCTTCGTCATCGCCCTTCATCTTTGCGGGTTCGTAAATGGTAGAATCGGCACGGTAGAGTTCAAGGCGGTTGGCACTGGAATTGCGAACCATGCGCTGGAATTCCGTCACGAACTTCTGCTGAGAAGCTTCGTCCTGGGCTTTCCAGACGCTAGATGCCAAGGACTTCTTAGCCAAGAGGGCAAAGTCGAAAGAATCGTTCAACAGATTTTTGACGCGTTCCGTTTCTTTCGCGGTACGCTTCGACTTCTTGATAATGTTCTGCAATTCAACGTCCTTGCTCTTGACGACAGAAACCGGATCATCGGCGGCAAAAGCAAAAAGTGACACACAGGCAATGGCAATAAGAATTTTCTTAAACATCATGATTCTCCTCATTTTTTATTTAAAATACGAATTATATTCGCCAAGAGACAACCCCATCTTTGCCACTAATCCGGCAAATTCGACGTTATATCGGCAAACTGCGAAATAGTAATCTTTTTTCATGCTTACATTCTGCGTATAAGCCGAAACGAGTTCACCAGTTTGGGACTTGTCGAGGTCATATTTCATGGCTGCACCTTTCAAGAGAGCTTCGGATGCACGCAGACTTTCACGCAAAGCATCGAGTTTTTCCTTGGCAGCAACCACCTGATAATACTGTTCCACCGCCTTAGCCACTAGGCCATCCGCTGCGTAATTTTCTTTCAGCTGGAGACCACGGTATTCCGTTTTCGCCTGGCGGTAATCTTCCCAGTTCTTCCAGAAATTCAAACGGTAGCGGAGACCGACACCAATCAAGCCAGAAATCTTATTGACAGCGTCCTGAGCAAAAGCGCTCTTTTGCAGCACATTGCGGTTCCCCGCCCAGCTTTTTACATACTGGAACTCGCCCATCACAAAGAATTCCGGTGCAAGCTTTGCTTCGGCCAAATCCATCTGATACCTTCTGGCTCGCATTCCCGCCGAGAGCTGTTTCAACTCAGGATTGAACTTGATCGTCAATTCGCGAACTTCATCTTCGGTCGGCATGTGTTCGGGTCTCATCGCGAGCACGGAATCTTCGGCGACAAAAGTATCGCCTTCTGGCAAGGCAAGAGCAAATCGAATCGCAAGCATCACACGCTTCATCCCGAGGTCTGCATCGATAACGCCTTCCTTGACCGTGTGCATTTTCGCCTTCAAGTTCAAGAGATCGTTCTGCGAAACAGTCGGTTCGTCTTCGTCCAACGCTTCTTCGAGCTGGTCGTATGCCTTATCGACTTGCTTTTGTGCATCGGCAGCAAGACGCTTCATTTCTAGCGCAAGGAGATAGTTGTAATAATACGATTGGAGTTCAACTTCTTTTTTGAGCGAGGCATTTTCGATTTCGAAACTCTTTTGCTGCAAGTCCGCTTCCAAAGCTTTTTTACCCGTCTGGTATTGCCCCAAATTCAGCGGCTGAATGAACTTCGCCTCCACAGCCCAAAACGGTCCCATTCGAGAAAAGTCATAAGTATCTACGGTATCGCCCCAGTCATCGACTGTTTCCTTTAAACCGGGAGCCGGCCCCACCATCATGGACACATTGAACGTGGGCAAAATCACTTCGGACTTGAGCGAACGAATTTTATTGGACTTTGTCTCCGTTTCAAATCTTTTCTCTGCCATTTGCGGGTCATTTGCAACGCCCTGTTCTACAAATCGCAAACAATCGTAACGGACTTCACCCGCCAAGGCAAGCCCCACCATCACCAAAATAAAAATCAAATTCCTAATCACAGCAAAAATTTAGAAAAAAGAAATTGGTCAGTAAACAGTAGGAAGTAGGAAGTAGGCAGTAAATAGTGGTTAGTAAATAGTGGTTAGTATGCAGTGGTTAGTATGCAGGGGTTGGTAAACGGGCTATGAGCTATGAGGTATGAGGTCGCTCCTTACGGAGCATTGAGTTTATTATTCACGCCTTCGGCATCTTACTTCAACACAAAGGTCACTACATCGAACGTACTCATTACACAGTAATCATCGCTCAATCCTCATACCTCAAAGGGGCGCGAGCCCCGACCTCACACCTCATCAAAACGAGCAATGCGCCACTAAATCCTTGTATTTTGCAATAACACCTTCGTAATAGGATGTCGGGAGCGGAGCACTTTTTTCAAGCAACTTATCAACGGCACCATGTCCCAAGTTGTACGCCACCAACGCTTCACGCAAATTTCCGTACTTTCCGATGAGTCGAATCAAATAAGCAGACCCCACAACCACGTTGACATCAGGACGCATCAAGTCTTCTTCGTTTTCGACGACAAGTCCAAAGCGCCGCCCCATCTTTGTCGCCGTTTCCAGCTTTATCTGCATCAAGCCAAGCGCCCCCGAAAAACGCCCCGACTGGAAACGCCCACGAGCCATAGGATTGCCGCGACTTTCTTGCGCCACGACAGCAAGAATAATCAAAGGGTCCAACGAGTACGATTGCGAAATCTGCCAAAGCTGTTCTGCCAGAATGCGGAAACTCACTTCGGAGATTCGGTCGCCAAGCATGTAGGTCAACGCTTTTTCGATTTTCACGTAATCGAGCGTCCACTTGCCCACCACTTCCAAATGTTCCAAATCGTTGTGAAGAATACGTTCCCGATAAGCGAGATTTTCAAGTTTAGCCCTGTTGGAATACCATTCGCTTGCAAACGTAAAAAAGACTGCAAAGATAATGATGAACAGGATGCTTACACCCATCGAAGAAAGTCGAACGCTATTTTTCACGCCGATTCTTCTCCAGATTTTCTAGATACGTGACCCAGTCTTGAATGGCTCCGAAAGAACTCAGCAGAGTCGTATCTTGCACGACACCGAGTTTGCGCATCGGACCAATTGCAGATTCCAAGCGATCGATTTCACGAATATAGCGGGCTTTCTGACTTTCAAGAGCCGTAATCTGAGCTTGTTTGTCAGAGATTTCTCGCCCCTGTCCAACAACGACAGCAAACATCGTAATTGTCCAACCCACCAAGAACAAAGCGACAGAAATTGCAAATCCTATAGACAAACTAATCGACTTCTTTTCGTAATGGAGTCCGACCAAATGTACTTGCTTTGAAAGCCCCGACTTGCGGTATTCTTCGCGGTTCTTGTAAATTTCAAAAATGTTCCGGTAGCGTTCGAAATAAGCATTCAACTCGTCGCTATCAAACAGCAAAATGAGCGTTGCGTTTTGCTGTTTCACCAAGTTGAGAATTTCCAAAAACAAACCACGGTAAGCTTCTGTCGTAAAACGAGCGTTCTGGAGATTCACGAAGAAAAAGACGCCTGGCCCACGAACCAACATTTCAAGTTTTTCGCGAACAGCAGAAAGCTGGTATTCCCCAAGGATTCCGTACAAAGAAATTTCGACTTCTTCGCCGCGATCTTCAACCTGAATGTCAATCAAATCGGCACGCATCCATTACCTCTTCGTCACCGATACAGAAATGCTAAAGGCCTTGTGGTCGAGGATGTTAAAAGGAGCATTCCAGAACGGGAACACGCGAATGCCCTGGAACGCTTGCGGTGCCGCCGAAGAGGTCGCCCCATAAATCGCTCCTACAAAAATCGACGTAGGCCGGTCAAAAGCCATGCGGAAAACGCAACCCGCTTTTTCATCGCGAATTTCAAGATTCTGTCCGTCGGGATACAATAACGGTTCCGCCATATTCCACTTGACATTGAAACCATCTATAATAACTTTATTTACATCGCCCTTCGACAAAAGCCCAAGTTCAAGAATCGTACCGAAGAAACCTTTAGTATTCACATAAGCCAAATTGTCGATAGCGTAAGAAACCGTAAACTTCGCGGAATCGCCTTGGAAGGCAAATTTTTTCTTTATTCTAAACAAAGCCTTACGTTCATCGTTTGCAAAGCCCTGTTCTTCGTCCAGCAGAATTTCTGACCCGGCCTCCGTCCGCAGAATGCGGTAGTCGTAAGGGTCGGCAAGCAAATGCTTGCGGTCATACAGCATCTGCTCTAGCTTGACAGGCGTAATATCCGCATTCGGCAACAGACAATCTAAAAACGCCACCGAAGGTTCGCCGTCATCACGCCACGTATTCACAAGATTGATGTTGGCACCTTTATAATTCAAAGCCCGCAGAGCGCCACCAAAACGTGTATCGAGCAAATACGAGCAATCAGGATTTTCACAGAAAAGGACCTTCTTGCCCAACAGTAAAAAGTCGCACACATCGACACGGAGTCCAGAAAAATCGGTGAGATTGTCCAAAACCTGCGCCGCTTCAATCAACAAACGATTTGCACGTTTGCGGACTCTCATGGAGCGCATGCCTTCGTTATTGAACAAGTCTCTGAAATAGCGAGGCGCCATCGCTGGCAAAAGCGTTTTGCAGAATTCAAGCCACTTTTTACCCGTCAGGGTATTGCGGCCTCTCCTGTACAAATTCAAGAACGCTTTGTGGTGCAAATTAATTTCGGGGCGACGGATTAAAAGTTCTCGACAAGTGTGAGCCGTCGAAGGGAGCCCCAATTTACACCCCGCCGAAACAAGGAAGCTGACAGAACCGCAAGTTTCAAGCTGATTCACGGCAAAACCTACTGTTCTAGTCTGAACTTCGTTCATTTCGACAAAGTCAACGAGACGACCAAAGAAATCGACAATTTCCGTCGGTTCCGACGGGATATCGAAAAATGCAATCGCAGACTTTCCGTCACGGCAATACGATTCCGCGATACTCCGCCAAGAAAGGTCATCTTCGGCAATCGCCTTAGATAAAACTTCGGACACAGGAACAATGCGGATAAGCGCACCGCGATCTTCGAGCGTAAACCAGCCCGAAACAGGAGTCGAACGGCCAAGAGCATCCTGCACTGCAGATTCCGTCACCAACGCATAGTCAAAGCGGGAGCGTTCCAAGACATCGGCCATGCCCGGTTCCCACACCAGCGAAGAATTGAAATATCCCTGCGGTTCCACTCCCAGCACCTTGCGCAAAAAATCGCGATGCAATTCGAGCTGCATGGTCTGCAAATCTTCCGGGAACAGCGGAAGCATAGGGTCGTAATAACCGCCCCCTAAAAATTCGATAATGCCATTGTGAATCGCATTCTGGATTTTGCCAAACGTCAAAGGCTTTGCGATATTGTAAAGCATCTCGATCATCGGGCCATCCAGATAGATAGAGCACTTTACTTGCTCCGAGGTCAAAAGGACGTTCAATCCCTCCAGCAAATTACGCGCAATCGCCTCTAAGTTTTCGTACGAGGTCGATGGCGACATCTGCAAGACAAAGGATATTCTCGGATTCATGAGACAAAGAATAGAAAAAAGTTGATAATTAGTAGGAAATAGGAAGTAGGAAGTAGATAGTGATTAGTGGTTAGTGGTTGGTGGTTAGGATATAGTAAGTAGGCAGTAGGAAGTGAGTAGATGATAGAGTGTCATCCTGAGCAGAGACCGTATGGGCAAAGTCGAAGGATCCAGTGCAGTCAAGTAGAACGCAGCTAGCGATGAGCAACGGGCTGTGAGCGGTGAGGTTGCGATTTCGTCGCTTTGAGGAATAGGCTAGTAGACAGTGGTTAGTGGTTGGTGGTTAGACGATAGAGGTGTGGAATGTAACGCAGTGTGTCATCCTGAGCGGAGACCGTATGGGCAAAGTCGAAGGATCCAGAGCGATGAGTTGCTTGCGCAAAGGCGAAATTAAGATTTTTTTGCTTTTTTGCCAAAAAATGCTACCAAATCAAGGATTTCTATTTATTTAGTAGCACTTTTTCAACGTTGTGTGTAATAAAAGAGGGGAGTCAAAGGAGAAAAATGCTACCAAACACGTGCAATTGCAAGAATCAGTAGCACTTTTTTTACAATTTTCCCAAGCCAAGCCTCATTTTAAGTTAATTTGTACAAAAATTATGATGCCAAACCCATTGATTTTTGCTTTTTAGTAGCATAATTTTGAATTTTTCAACTATTACGCCCCCGATTGCGACGCCCATTACAACTCTTTTCGCAACCCAGCACTTCAATCAGCCGCATAGTTCGGCCACATCAACTCTTGAACAATTCTCTCGCATTTTCTACATTTGGGCTGGGTAGCGGATGGCCGCCGGCGGCGAGCAATCAAAGCTGGAGGAAAGTCCGGGCACCGCAGGGCATGATGCTGGATAACGTCCAGGCGCGGAAACGCGACAGAAAGTGCAACAGAAAGCAAACCGCCCCGTTTGAATTTCGATTCAACGAGGTAAGGGTGAAACGGCGAGGTAAGAGCTCACCGCACGACTGGTGACAGGAGTGGCATGGTAAACCTCATCCGGTGCAAGACCAAGCAGGATTCCGTTCGCAAGAACCTGGTGCGGCCCGTGCCAGCTGGATATCCGGGTAGGTCGCTTGAGGCGGTCGGTAACGATTCGTCCAGAGAGATGGTCATCGCTCCGATGGCTAATGACAACATCGGAGTACAGAACCCGGCTTATAACTACCCGTTTATGAAGGCTTCCTCTAAAAGAGGAAGCCTTCTCCTCAACTATATTATCTCGAAGTCCTTCTTTCTATGACTTCGTCGTAATCGCCCTCTCTCCACTTCTTTTCGTAATCTTTGCAATCATCTTCGTAATCTTTCACCTGCAACTGAAGCGTTTCCAATTTCAGGTTCTGGAAACTAATAACAAAATAATAAAATCCGTTTCCGCAATAAGTTTGAGTATAATTTCTCTTGTAAGAACTTTCTTTTATTCCGTCTTCAAATTCCAAGCACATGGCCGTTTGTTCATAAGGCGTTATATAAAAACCGGCGTCTTCGTAATACTGAGTCCCGGTACCGTTCTGGTCAAACGTAAATTTTTCCACATGGCCTTTGTATTTCGGGATGTTCACCTTAATCTGTTTCCAGTACGAGCCATCTGCATTTGTGCCATCCGTGACTTCGCAATAGAAGCCTTCATCCCCATTCGCAGGGAAACTCCCCTTCGGGGTACTTGACGTTTTTGAGCCAGAACCATTGTCGGAGCTGTCGCCGCTCGATGCAGAATCGTCGCAAGCGGTAAAAGCAAACATCGAAAGCATTCCAAGAAGAAACAAAAGCTTTTTCATTGCATTTCTCCTTTTTAAATTTTCTCTTATAAACTTACAAATTTTCTCAAGCCCATGAAAGTCATCAAGAGACATGTTATTATAGATATTGCAAAAAACATTAATGGAAGGAGCAAGCTCTGTAAAAAGATTTCATGCCCAAACTGCACCAATAGAAGAATCGGCACGACAAAGAAAAGTGAAAGTTGCGTAGCCGACCGCACTGTTTTCGCCTTTAAGGACAAAGAAATCGTAAACAAATTTACGAGCAACACCGCAGAAAGCGCACCGAGAATCGAAGCTACAGCGGCAACCATCGGAATTTCGCGATGCCCAAGCCAATACGCCCCTTGCGTCATCAGCGAAAAAATAATCGGGAACGGAAGAACCGCCAAAAGTTTTCCCCAAAAGAGATGCGAAGGCTTAACCGGAGAAAGCTGCAACAGTTCAAGCGAATTGCGTTCGCGCTCGCCCGCAAAGCTGTCCGCCGCCAAAGGCGCCCCCATCGGGGCCATGAGGCAACCGAGCAAAAGCATCATGTAACCATCCATGCCCTGCATGATTTCGCCACCGTAACGCGAAACAGCAAGCATTTGGCTTGCCACAAGAATCACCGGCGGAACAATAAAAGGAATCCAGAAGCGAGGTTCCCGGAAAATCAAGCAAAGTTCGTGTTTGAAGATGTGGAGCATATTAGACGAAAGACGAAAGACGATAGACGATAGACGAAAGGTGAATGATGGTTAAGTATTAAGGGTTAGGTCGGTGCTTCGCACCTTTGAGGTATGAGGTAAAGGGTTTTGTCGGTGCTAGTGGTTAGTAAACAGTGGTTGGTGGTTAAGGATGTAACATTTAATCAAAAGATAGTTTAATCATCACGAAAGCAGAATTGCGCGAAGCGAAAGGCCTGTAAAAAAGTCTGATTTTGAAAAAACGCCATTTTTTACGTGAAAAAATGCCAAATTTTCTATTTTGTCACGTAAAATTTCTATGTTGTACATAATAATTACGCAATTTTTTTTGAGCAAAGTTCTTTTTTTACCCCAAAATTCATCCAAAACTCACCTTTTGAGTTTCCAAAACCGCCAAGAAATCACCAAAAATCAATTTTAGGGGCTTAATTCAGTTATTTTATTCAAAATTTTACGTGAAAAGCTGTCTTTTTTTTCAAAAAGTCACGTAAAAAAGTGCAAAAAACAAAATCAACTCCGTAAGATCCACTTTTTTGTATAATATCTTAACGAATTAGTGATAAAGATGCATTGGTCAAAGGAATATTTTTATGAAAATCTCGTCCTTCTTATATTTCGCCAATTTTTGGTTAAAGACTGTCTTATTTAAAAAGAAAGACCCCATCCTCGGCACCGTCATCGTAACCGACCGTTGCAACCTGAAATGCAAGCACTGTTCCGTCAACAACATCACATCGATAATGCATCCCTATGTACAAATCAAAAAAGAGATGCAGACCTTGTACGACATGGGCACCCGCATTCTCTTCTTCTGCGGCGGCGAGACGTTCCTGTGGAGAGACGGCGATTTGACCGTCAGGGATTTGGTCATCGAGGCCAAGAGAATGGGGTTCATGATTGTCAACG